>Ga0302274_10001728_pt1 | contig 20572 bp, 15 predicted proteins | sample III_Bog_N2_1_FD_198755 | JGI IMG/M metagenome (GOLD analysis project Ga0302274, IMG submission 198755) | Peat permafrost microbial communities from Stordalen Mire near Abisko, Sweden - III_Bog_N2_1 | ecosystem: Environmental > Terrestrial > Soil > Wetlands > Peat | place: Sweden: Abisko...
CCCCACCTTCGCGCCGATCCATCGCCAGTTCGGAATCACATTTGCGATTGCAGCAACCGCGTTTTTTTCCGATTGTATCCAGCGTGAAAATTCAACGCGCTTTGCTTTCCGTTTCCGACAAGACCGGCCTCGTGCCGTTTGCCCAGATCCTGGCCGCCCAAGGGGTGGAGTTGATCTCCACCGGCGGCACCGCCAAATCCCTCCGCGAAGCCGGCCTGACCGTCAAGGACATCAGCGAACACACCGGCTTTCCCGAAATGCTCGATGGCCGCGTCAAAACGCTGCATCCCAAGGTCCACGGCGGCCTGCTCTACATCCGCGGCAATGCCACGCATGAGGCGGCCATAAAGGCGCACGCCATCACCCCCATTGATTTGGTGGTGGTGAATTTGTACCCCTTCGAGGCCACCGTGGCCAAACCCGGCGTCTCGCTCCATGAGGCCATCGAAAACATTGACATTGGCGGGCCTTCCATGCTCCGCAGCGCGGCCAAAAACCACGACAGCGTGACCGTGGTGGTGGATCCCTTTGATTACGCCGAAGTGGCGAAACAGATTTCCGAGGCGGGCAACACCACCGTGGAATTGCGCCGCAAACTCGCCGCCAAGGTTTTTGCCCGCACGGCCGCTTACGATGCCGCCATCGCCGCCCACCTGCAACAGGAATTCGCCGCCGAAAAAAACTCGCTGCCGCTGGTCCTGACCGTGGCCGCGCCGCTGGCCCAACCGCTGCGCTATGGCGAAAACCCGCACCAAACGGCCGCGCTCTACGGCAAGTTCCACGATTTCTTCCAGCAATTGCATGGCAAGGAGCTTTCCTACAACAATATTCTGGATCTCACGGCGGCCGCCGCGCTAATCGCTGAGTTTCGCGACGACGCCCCGACGCTCGCCATTCTCAAGCACACCAACCCCTGCGGCGTGGGCCAGGGTGCCACCCTGCGCGACGCGTGGGACAAGGCGTTTGCCACCGATACACAGGCGCCGTTCGGCGGCATTATCGCCGTGAACCAGCCGCTGGATGCGGCATGCGCCGCAGCCATTGCGGAGATTTTCAGCGAGGTCATTGTGGCCCCCAAGTTCACCCCCGAAGCCCTGGAAATCCTGCAAAAGAAGAAAAACCTGCGCCTGCTGCAACTCTTGAAATGTCCCTCCGCGGCGCAACCGTGGGATATCCGGAGTGTGGGGGCCGACTCTTATCTGCTGCAACAGCGGGATTTGAAAACCACCAGCGCCGCGGACTTGAAAATCGTGACCCACCGGCAGCCGACCGAGGCGGAACTCAAGGCCATGCTCTTTGGCTGGCGCGTGGTCAAGCATCTGAAATCCAATGCCATCCTGTATTGCGGGGCCGACCGCACGCTGGGCACCGGGGCCGGCCAGATGAGCCGGGTGGATTCCAGCCGCATCGCCGTATGGAAAGCAGGTGAAGCCAAACTGCCGCTGGCGGGCAGCGTGGTGTGCAGCGACGCGTTTTTCCCCTTCCCGGACGGATTGCTCGCGGCGGCGGATGCCGGGGCCACGGCCGCCATTCAGCCGGGCGGTTCCGTGAAGGATGCCGAGGTGATCGCCGCCGCCGATGCCCGTGGCATGGCCATGGCCTTCACGGGGGCGCGGCATTTTCGGCACTGAGAGCGATTGCTGGATTGCGGATCGGCAAGGCGACGCTGGGGACAATTTGCACCCGCTGGTGGCAGGCGCGGCGCGCACGGAGTGAAGTGCCCTGCCGCGCTGGGCGCGCGGCAGGTCCGTTCGATTTCATTGCCCACTTCGGCGTTTGGAATCAATCTAAAACCTTACTTTGCCTGGAGCAGAAAATAAACCAGCCCCAGCTGGGCGAGGGTGACCAGCGCCAATAGGGCCCAGACAAAGAACTCGCGCCAGCGCAGGCTGCGCTGAACCGGGCCCGCCAGCCAGAATTGCACCTTGGCCGAACCGAACGACAGAGTGTCCCCATTATGCAACCGGGCAAAGGTCCGTTGCTCTTCATTGACGGCCACAAAGGCCTGATCGAAGGTTTGAACGATGATTCCTTTCCCGGGCCGCAAATCCAGCATAAAATGGTAATTCCAAACGCCGGGAACCTCCAGGGCCAGATCATTGTCCGCCGCACGACCCACATGAAAAGGAAAACGGCGGATGGTTTGAAAACCACCCGCCTGAGAACCGGACAAAATACGCAGTTGAACCATTACATGATCCGGCGCTTGACCTCGATCTGATCCCCCGGGAACACCGGCGGATCAGGGAACTCGCCAGCCAGAATCTGGTCGCCATCCAGCTCGAAGCGCTTGCCATTGGCGCGAATCAAATAAATGCGGTGGTGATTGGCGAAATCCGTGAAATCGCCGGCGGAGGTGATGGCCTTGGTGACCGTGATCGGCCCCACATACACCAACCGGCCCGGGGAATGAACCTCCCCGCGCACAAAATACACGCGGTCGCTGGTCGTCTTCACGGTCACCGAGAGATGGGTATAGATTTTCGGGACGTAAAGCGCATAAATACTGGCCTCCAATTCACCCGGCGTCTTGCCTGCGGCCTGAACGGACCCGACATCCGGCAGGGAAATGGACCCATCATCGGTGATCGGCTTTTCCAGCGGCATAAGCGTCTCCGGCGGCCCGACCAGAGTGATGGTGACCACGTCACCCACCTGCAAACGCGGCAGCACCTGCCCCTCGCCGTGCATCACTTCAGTGGGGTCAGTCGTAACGCAACCCGACACGCTCAACAGCAGCAAACCAGCCAGCACCAGCACTTGAAATCGAACCAGACTATATAATTTCATCCGCATAATTTACTCGTTCATTATTTCTGTTTGACGTTGACTCCGGCTTGTTCCTTATCCTTGGATTTAGCCTCCAGCAGGGCCTTGTCCGCCTTGGCTTCCGCTTCCTGCTCGGTGGCATTGCGGGAATAATAGTAGTCGTGGTAGTAGCCACTATAGTAATAGTAGCCTTCATCCTGCGACATGTTGATGTTGTTCAACACCATGCCGACAAAATTGCCGCCGACTTTTTCAATCATCTGCTTGGCGCGAATGGTCATCGGCTGTGGATAACGGCGATATTGGATCACCTGCATGACCAAGTCCACTTCGCTGGCCAGCACCGAGGCGTCGCTGACGCCGAGAATCGGGGGGGAATCGAAGAAAATGAAGTCATAACGCTGCTTCAATTCGGCGATCATTTCCTTCATTTGGGCCGAGCCCAGAATGCCCATGGAACTGTTGGGCAGGCGGCCGCTGGCCATGAAGTCGAGATTCGGGACCAAGGTGGTTTGCACCAGCTCGGCCAGCGTGTTCTGCTTGAGCAGATAGTTGGTCAGACCGAGGCTGTTGGGAACCTTGAACAGCTTGTGCAGGGTGGGACGGCGCAAGTCGGAGTCCACCACCAGAATCCGGTGGCCCGCCTGGGCAAACACCGTGGCCAGATTCACGGTCGTGGTGGATTTGCCTTCGCCGGCCCCGGCGCTCACGATCACAATCGTGTTCAACTTCTCATCCTTGCGCGAGAACAACAAATTGGTGCGCAACACGCGGTAAGCTTCCGCATGTTTGCTTTCGGTGCCTTCGTCCATCAGGTACCCGATGTTTTGCGGAATCACCCCCAAGACGGGCGCTTGGAACATGCGCTCAACGTCATCAATGGTCTTCACGCTGGTATCCAGGTACTCAATGAAGAAGGCCAGGCCAATACCCATGACCAATCCAAAAACCAGGCCAAGCGCGATATTCACCGGCTTGTTGGGCTTGACGGGTGCCTTGCCCGGCTCCGCCCGGTCCGTGATTTGCACCATGAGGCTTTGGGGCAGGCTCTCATCCGTCTTCTCCATGATCAACTTGGAGTAGAGCAGTTTGTGCATCTCGAGTTTCTGGAGCAAATTGCGTTTGGCATCGTAGTAAGGCTGATCTTTCCTGGCCTCTTCCTGATCCTTCGCTTTGGCTTTCTCAAACTCCTCCGTCATCGCGTCGAGCATGGCTTTCTTGGAGTTCACCTGACTTTCCAAACCAATCATGATTCCCGCCACCCGATCATCAATTTGATGACTCAATTCCGTGAGCAGGGATTGCACCCGGGTAACGTTGGGGCTGGTCAGCGAGTAATCATTGGTGAGGGTCACCCATTGCTGCCGGGCCTCATGAAATTTGGTCAGCAAATCGCTCAGGGCCGAGTCGGTGACCATCTGGGGCAGCACGTCGGCGAGTTTTTCCCGGGGGACGGACTTAAGCTCCTGCAATTGAACGTATTGCTCATTGTAGAATTTTTCGCCTTCAATTTTATTTTGCAGGTAGGACTTGATCGCATCCGAGCCAATCTTGGGCGTGTACTCAAGCGAATTGGCTTGATCATCCACTTGCAAATCCTGGCGGAGTTGATCCACCAACAGTTGATTGGTCCTGATCTCCTGCTCCTCGGCGACGTATTGATCCGCCAGCACGGCCACTCCGTTGGTGGTTAACGAACGCCGGGACTCAATGCGATAATCCTTATATGCCTTGGCGATGGCATTGGCCAGATCGGCCGCCTCCTGCTTGTCGTCGCTGTAAACCGTGATGGCAATCAGCTTGGTGTTTTTCACCGGAGCCAGCGACATGCGCTGCTTGAGGATTTCCATGGTTTCCGTCGTCTTGAGCGTCTCGCCATTGAACCACTTCTTGCCCCACTCCACATTCAAGTTCATGGCCGCCACGACGTTGCTCAGCACCATCTGTGACTGCATGATTTCGAACGTGGTCTGGATGAAATAGGGATCAAATCCCTGCGGCACCTGGTTGCCGCTCATGGGGGAAATGTCCGGCCCATCATTCTCCACCTTGACCCGCGCGGTGCTGGCGTAGGATTCCGGCAGCACAAACGTCACCGCCGTGGCGATGATCGCCGTGATCAAAAACACGGTGATGATGATGGCCTTGCGGATGCGGATGACACGCCAATAGTCCAAGAAGTGCAGGCGCGCTTCTTGTTGCGTGGAAGTTTTAAAATCGTCCATACTCAATAAAAAAATGCGGGAGCCTTTTAGACCCGGCTCCCGGCTGCACGTTCAATACATGTGCAAACTGTTTTTAATCAATAAGTTGCAGTCAAACCAAGATAAACACGGTTGCGATTATAACCATATCCGGCGAGGTCGCTCTCCACATCATCATAATTATAACCCGCATCCACCGAGATGTGATTGTTGATTAGATAGGTGACGTTCAAACCCAGACCGTAGTCGGTGGTGTCAGCGTTGGCAGCCGCCCCGGCATTGTAGGTGGAATACTGCACGCGAGCAATCAAGTCGGCGCTCAATTTTCGCGTAAAGGCATGATTTAAATCAAGATAGACCACCGAGTTCTCGGTGTATTCTGTGATATGACCAGAGTAGTCCGACTTCACCTGATCCGAGGCGCCTTCATCCTGCGTAAAACCGAATTTCAAATAGCTGCCTGGCAGATAGGTGTACGCCAAAGACAGATCCGCATAAGGCGCCCAAGAGGTGGATGCATAAATCGGGTCCGCATAATTGTCAACCAGAGTGGCACCCCCCTTGATCATTGCTGTTAAGTTAGGCGCAAAATCGTGACTCACCCCCAAGTAACCAGTATGCGAGACGTTATCACGAGCTGAACTGTAATAAATATATTTATTATTGTTATTTGACTGATTTAAGGGGACACCGTTTTTGTCGGTTGGAACATCAATAATTTCATTCCCCGTATAATTCACCCACCCTAGAGAATACCCTATAAAAACAATTGTTTCTGGCAGCACGGTCCACTTCAAATCCAACGCCACGCTCTCCTCATCACGATTCAAAAGGCCTGCAAGACTAGGTTGACCAAGATCAAACCTGTTTTTGCTATCGAGGGTTCCCAACCCCACCACAATCGGCTTACCAGTAGTCGGATCCAGAACCGGATTGTCATGCGCATCCACCTCAATAACAGGCTCTGCCCCACTATTCTGATACTGATAATACCCATTGTTGTACGTCAATGCCGTGCTAAACAACCGGGTCCAGATGGTATCCACCTCCACGGTACCATGGTTTGCAATATTGTCACCATTGATTCGATAAGGTGTGGCAATTGAACCCGTTCCCCCGTTGGGATTTCCCGCGTTCAACAGCTCCGGCTCCTGACCTGACGCAATAGTATCTGAGAACTTGGCACTCCAGCGCTCGTTAAACGCATGGTTCAACCACACATCCACCTCTTGGGTTTGATCAATCGGCGTCACCCCGATTTCATCGCGGTTCTCGTAGTAGTACAACCCGTAGGTATAGCGAATCCCGATATCGGTCTGGCCGAGTGGCAGGTGGGCGGAAACGGTCGGCAGCACTTCGGTGCCGAAACTTCCCTTGGTGCTGTTGCCAATATTGTAGTTGTCGTCGTAGAAGCCGCGCAAGGTTGCCCCCACGCTCCAATACTTCGGGCCCGCGTCGTCGGCCATGGCAGATTGCAGAGCGGTAGCCCCTATGGCCATTAATCCCGCGGAAACAAACAATTTCTTCATATTGCTTCTAGAGTTCTTCGTTTGACCGATATTGTCCTTATAAATTCAAAAAATTGTACACTTACGTCCGATTGCAGGACTATTCTAGCAGCCCTACAACTCGTGCGTCAAAGGTTTTTTTACAAAATTCCAGGGAGAAAATCCTCACAATCTTTTGAATTTTATGCCATTAGGCTTTTTTTCACGACGGATTACAATTCTTTTTGGAGCGCAGCCCAGGACAGGCAGTTGACGACGTCGCCCCGGGTGAGCCACCCCTTGCGCGCAATCCCCGCCCCCAAGCGCAGAAACCCCGCGTGTTCATTCCGATGGGCATCCGGGTTGATCACACACTTCACCCCCTGCCGCCGGGCATAGCTCCAGAGCCGCCAGTCCAGGTCAAACCGATGGGGATTGCAGTTTAACTCCAGCCAGGTGCCGGTCGCCGCGCAGGCATCGATCACCGCCCGCACGTTCATCGGATACGGTTCGCGCTCCAGCAGCAAGCGCCCGGTCAGGTGCCCCAGAATATGCACATGCTCGTTCTCGGCCGCCCGGATGAGGCGCCTGGTGTTTTCCGCCTCACTGCTGGACGGCACATGCAAACTGGCGACCACCACGTCCAATTGCGCCAGCACGTCATCTTCAAAGTCCAGCCGGTCCTTCAGAATATCCACCTCGGTTCCGGTCAACAACCGGAAGTCGCCCCCGCGCGCCGCGATGCCGGCATTCACCTCAGCAATTTTCCTAATCTGGTCCATTAAACGGTCGGCGTCGAGTCCGTTGGCCTGCACCGAGGACTTGGAATGATCGGTGATGGCCCAGTATTCCAGCCCCAACTCCTCCATGTAGGCGGCGATTTCCGCCAGCGAATCCCGGCCGTCGCTCCAGTTGGAATGATTATGCAACGCGCCCCGCAGATCGGTCCACTCGATCAAGCGCGGCAGGGCGTTCTGCTCCGCCGCCGCGAATTCGCCGGTGTCCTCGCGCAATTCCGGCGGGACATGGACCAGCCCGAGCTTGGCGAAAATCTCCGCCTCATCGCGGCACGGTTCCAGGAGCGCGGGATCGCGCGTTTCCTCGGCGGAGCGGAACAGCCCGTATTCATTCAGGCGCAACCCGCGCTGGATGGCGCGCTGGCGCATGACAATATTATGCTCTTTGCTGCCCGTGAAATAGGCCAGGGCGAAGGGGTATTCCGCATCGCTCACGACGCGCAAATCGCACTGGATGCCGCCGGGTAAAATCACGCTGGCCTTGGTATCGCCCCGGGCCAGCAGCTTCAGCAAGCCGGGCTGGGAGACGAAATACTCGATCACTTCCACAGGTTTTTTCGACGATGCCAGCAGGTCAATATCGCCGATCACCTCCTTGAACCGGCGCAGGCTGCCGGCCGCGCTGCAGCGGATCACGTCCGGATGCTCGCGCAACCGTTCCAACAGCGGCTCGGCCGCCACCAGGGCGTCGCTCAACAAATGTTTGCTGGCATACAGCCGCCGGCGCGCGATGCCCTCAAGAATATTCGCCTGGGTTTTTTCGCCAAAACCGTCCAGTTCCGCCACCTGGCCCGCCTGGCAGGCGGCCTCCAGTTTTTCGATGGAATCCACCCCTAATTTCTGGTTCAGCGCCTGGATTTTCTTCGGGCCCAGCCCGGAAATCTCCAGCATGGCCGTCAAGCCGGGCGGCAGCGACGCCTTCAAGTCCTCGTAGTATTTTAATTGGCCGGTTTCAACGAGCTCGGTGATTTTTTGTTCCAGCGCCTCACCAATGCCTTTGATCTGGCCGAGCCGCTTTTCGGCCACGAGCTGGTCCAGGGGTTCGCCCAGTCCCTGGATGGTCCGCGCCGCATTGGAATACGCGCGCGTTTTGAACGGGTTCTCCCCCTTCAATTCCAGCAGGGTTCCGATCGCCACCAAAATCTCGGCTACTTTGTCCTTTTCCATGCGACTATAATGTAGGGACGCCCGGAAAGTTCAATGGTATTCGGCCCGAAAACCGGAGTTGATTCACCACGAAACCGGCCCAACCCGCGAAAACCGAAACGGGAGAAGAGGGCCGCCGCCGAGACAACCCGAGACAACCCGAGACAACGAAGATTTCATGAATTGCCATTGACTGACCCCACGCACTACACTACCGCGACCAAAATTGATATGTCCAAAATAAAACTGACTGACTGTCTTTGGGTGCGCAGCCTCGTTGCAGACCGGGAACCGTTCAAGCCCTTGACGCAAGCTCTGGAGGTGCGCGGCTGCCGCAGTTTTTCGTTGCAAATCAAGAGCGATCCAGACAGCCTGTCCAAGCTCAAGCAACTGCTCTGGAAAACGGACGATCACGTCATCCTTTACGGGCTCTGGGGCAAGGAGTACCGGAAAGTCCAGCCCATTTTACAGCAGCGCAAGAATTTTTCCCTGATGTCGATTGACTGGTGGAACACCCCCTTCTGGTTCACTCAAAACGCGGAATATGTCCTGTTCAACTTTTATTCAGGTATCGTCGCGCGCACCCAGGGAGCGCGGTTTGCCAATGATTGGAATCCGCCACTGTTTTCCCTGCCGGAGCGTATGTTTATGTATGAGTTTGCCTGTGCTGCACTGCGCCCCGCGGCGGTGCTGGCCCTGCCCTATCTCAATTGGCGCGCCCGGCAATTGCGCGCCCAGGATACGATCCGGCCGGAAAAGATGATTTATATTCCGATCCCCATCACCGCGAAGAATCTTCCCTTCGAGGATGAGCAACCGGAGTACGACTTCTGCAACGTCAGCACGACTGCCGGGTTTTGGGTCATCCGGGATCCCTATGCCGCGGCAAAATACAATTTTGTGAACCTGTATGCCGACCGCCAGCGGCTGTTTAATCTGATCCAGAAATTCGAGGGCAAGCCCTATAAAGTATTTGACCGGCGCCGCTTCCGCGAGATTCTGCCTTGGGAAACTTATTGCAGTTCCATTCGCCGCAGCCGCTTTGCCATCAGTACGGGCGGCCTGCACCAGGCTGCGGTCCCCAAGTTTCTGGAATACGCCTGCTTTGGCACGCCCATGATCGGGTCGAAGCCACGCTATGATTTTCCCTGGCTGGATCAGTGTTTGTTCCCAGTGGACGCCATGAACCTGACGGAGGCGGAACTCAAGGGCAAGCTTGAGGAGGCGTTTGCGTTGCAACCCAAGTTGCGGCAGAACTGCCTGAATTTGCGCGAAACGCTGTTGCGCATGTATGACGCCCTGCGCCTGCTCGACCTGGCGCAAGAGCAGATTGACGGCAAACCGATCCCCCCTGGTTATGTTCGCGAACAGGTTCCGGGTTAACCCGGATATTTCATAGTGAAACCGGCAAAACCATGGCAAACCCCCATGGCAAACCCTTGTAGCGCAGGCTTCCCAGCCTGTATCGCAACACCTGAGCCGTTCCGTCAACGGAAAACCCATGGCTTTCTTCATCCAGAATGACGCCGCAAAGAGCAGGCCTGAAAGGCCGCAACCTGACAGCCCAGGGCAACGCCCTGGGTTTGCCGCCACCGTTGCCATCAAGCGCTGTAAGCGCGAAACAATTCTTCTGCTGACACGGCGGTATTCCAACGTCGTAGCGCAGGCTTCCCCGCCTGCCGTATCGGGTTTCCAAACCTGCTTGCCGGGTCTTTTCAACCACCCATTCGAACGTGTTTGAGCCCCTTTTTTCACAGGGTTTTTCGCGACGCTTTCCAAAATGGCTATGAAATATCCGGGTTAACCCCGGTCTTGAACCCGAAATCCGAAGCCCGAAGGCCGAATCAGAGGATTTGCGCGAGAATTCACCCGCACTTTTTCAGGGCGTTTCGGATTTCTTTGGGATTTCAGGGATTCGGGTCTGATCCTACTAAGCCGGTTATGTGGAGTTCCACAAGACCGGCCAAGGAATTGCATTTCTACTGCGCTGGCTTCGAATAAAGATTGGCGTGGCTGACATACCAGTCAAAGGTCTTTTTCAATCCAACCGGCAGGCTGACACTCGGCGCGAATCCGAGCGCGCGAAGTTTGCCCACATCTGGACACCGGCGGGCCGTGCTACCGGCCAGCAAAGGCAAATGTTCAAGCTGCGGCGTGCGTCCGAAAAGCCCCACCACTTGGGCGGCAAGGTCGCGGACGGAAATCTCATCCTGGGTGCCGAGGTGGTAAATTTCGTTATGGCGGCCCTTTTCCAAAACCAGCATCAAGGCGTCCGTGAAATCATCAATATAAATAAAGGAGCGGGTTTCATTTCCCTGCCCCTGAATGGGAAACGGAACTTCCCCGGACGGAGTGCTTTCAACCGCGGCCTTGGCGCGCAAGATAAACTGTGGCAGCACGTGTTCCCCGCCCATGTCCGGCCCATAGACATTGTGCGGCCGAAAAATCATCATGCGGTCGAAGAATTTCCGGCCGTAATTCACGCAGAGCAGTTCGCCGATGATTTTGCCTCCGCCATAAGAATAGCGCGGATTCAGCACATCCGGCACCACCAAGGGCACCGTCTCCGGCGTGGGAATTTGCGGCGGTGTCTGATAGACTTCCGAACTTGAACAATAGACAAAATCCTTGATGCCGTTCTTGATGGCCGCGTCAAGAGCGTTCATGGTGCCCTTGACGGCGATCTCCAAAACCAATTCCGGCTTGCTGTAGAAGAACTCCGTGCCATTGAGGTAGGCCAGATGGAGGAACATGTCGCATCCGGCCGAGGCGTCGGCGACCACCGCGGCATCCCGCACATCGCCGCGCACCAGTTCAATCCGGTCCATCACGCATTCCAACTGTCGGGGGTTGCCGCGCAGCAGGTTGTCCAGCACCCGGACTTTTGCGCCCGTGGCCACCAACCGCCGCACCACGTCTCCGCCGATGAAACCGGATCCGCCCGTGATAAAAATTTTCTTGTCACGCATGGCGTTCTGGAGGGTTAAATGCGGCTGGCGGAATCGAGCTTCCAGATGTTAAACACGGGCTTTCCTTCGGGAAATTGCAGCTCGCGGTAGCGGCGGTGCGGTATGCCGACCACAAACATGTCGGCCTTTTCCAGCACGGTTTCAAGCGGGAGAAATTCGGTGGACGGCACATATTCATCGGTGCAAAGCACCTCGGCCCCGTGATAGGCCAGCAGCTTGCGCAGCTTGAAGGAAAGTGAATCGCGTATGTCGTCCACCTCTGCCTTGAATGCCATGCCCAACAGCCCCACCTTCTTGCCTTGCAGCTTGTGGCGGCGCAAAATCAGATCAATGCAAAAGGCGGGCAAGCCCTCATTGACCTGCATTGCCGCATAGCCCAGATTGAACACGTTGTTGTAAAATGCGCTCAATTGCATCGTGTCCTTCAACAGGCACGGCCCGGCGGCAAAGCCAGGCTTGGGAATGTCCTGCCCGCGCTCATAATCCTGGGTGATGGCCCGATAAACCTCGCGAATGTCAGCTCCGAAGGATTCGCTCATCATGTAAAACTGGTTGGCCACGCCAAACGTGATGTAACGCCAACTGTTGTTGAAGAGCTTCGCCAGCTCCGCCTCCCGCACGCCCACTTCCACAATTTTGTCGCACAATTTCCGGAACAGCCCCGCGCAGAAGGTGCGGCCCTCGTCCGAAAAACTCGACACAATATGCGGCAACTCCCGCAACTCCCGGATGGCATAGCCCTGGATAATCCGTTCTGGGCAAAAGGACACATGCACCGTCAAACCTTTGTCCTCAAAATATTTCTGCAACCGTTCGGAAATGCCCGGATACACGGTGCTCCGCAAAATAATATGCTGGCCCGAACGCAGATGCGGAATCAACGAATCGGCCAGCCGGGTGATGACGAGCAGCTGCGGTGCCAGATATTCATCCACCGGTGTGCCGATGGTGACCACCACCGCCTTGGCGGTGGCGATTTCCGACAAATGATTGAGCACGAAAAACTTCTTCCCCACCACGCGCTTCAAGATGGGTTCCGCGTCATGCTCCAAGAACGGCATGGTGCCAGCGTTCACGAGATTCTTCTTGGTCTCGTCCAAATCCAGCGCGCCAATCGTCAGGCCGGCGTCAGCCCAGACCAAACCGAGGGGCAGGCCCACATGGCCCAAGCCACCAATAATTACCACATCATAATTCATGCTGTTCCAATCGAGAAAGATCAGAACACTATGTAAACAGCGGCGGCAACACAAGCCCAAAAGGCGGCGCGCCAAATTTTTCGGGCTTGCGCATCCTGTATTATCGCATTGACTTTGCCGGCACCCCACCCGCATTTTGCTAAAATGACACAGAAAAAGGCGCTGATCACGGGTATCACCGGGCAGGACGGTTCTTATTTGGCGGAATTTTTGCTCCTCCAGGGATATGAAGTTCACGGACTCAGCCGCCGGGAGGGCAGCCATGCCGGCCACTATTGCCTTCATTCCGCCGATTTGACCGATTCGGACTCCCTGGCCCGTCTTCTGACGGCGGTGCAGCCGGACGAGATTTACAATCTGGCCGCGCAAAGCCACGTGCGCGTGAGCTTTGACGATCCCGAATACACCATGAATGTCAATGCCACCGGCGTGTTCCGCCTGCTGGAGGCCATGCGCAGGTCGGGAATCAAGGCGAAATTTTGCCAGGCGGCCTCCAGCGAAATGTACGGTTTGGCGCGCGAGGCACCGCAATCGGAACGCACCCCCTTTTATCCGCGCAACCCCTACGCCGTGTCCAAAGTCGCTGCCTATTGGGCCACCATAAACTATCGCGAATCGTACGGTTTTCACGCGAGCAACGCGATTTTGTTCAACCATGAATCGCCGCGGCGCGGCGAGGGATTTGTCACCCGTAAAATCACCCGCGCCGTGGCGCACATTTTGGCCGGCCTGCAATCCAGGCTTTCGCTCGGCAATCTTGACACCCAGCGCGACTGGGGCTTTGCCGGGGAATATGTTGAGGCCATGTGGCTGATGCTGCAGCAGGAGGTGCCAGACGATTACGTGATCGCCACCGGCGAGACCCATTCGGTCCGGGAATTTCTGCAATCAGCCTTTGGCCATGCGGGCTTGGAATGGGAAAAATATGTGGAATGCGATGCGCGTTATATGCGGCCAGCCGAAGGCGGTTTGCTGGTGGGGAATTCCTCCAAAGCCCGGAAGATTCTTAACTGGCAGCCGAAAACAACTTTCAAAGCCCTCGTCGCCTTGATGGTGGACGCGGACATCGCCTTGCTCAAGGCGCAGTCAGCGGAGCCTGCCAAACCCACTATCTGAGCCGTGAGCGGCGCTCTTCACCGTTTGATGTTCGATCAGGTCATTCATGCTTTTTTCCACAACTCTAACCCGGATATTTTTTTGCATAAAAAAAACACCTTGGACAGCCTATGTCCAAGGTCACCGGTTAGACTAAAGCCAAAAAGATCAATCCATGAGCCCCTGCAACCACAAAATTGCCCGCCCACCGGACCCTTCGGGACGAACGGATGCCCGCGCAGGGCAAGCGGCCAGACCCGGTAAAATCTGCCACCCCATTGCGGTCAATCAAGGTGAATCAAGGCTAATCAAGGTAAATCAAGGTGAATCAAGGTGAAAAAAACTGTCCGGTTGCGTCTCCAGCCAATCCCGGTTGCCGCCCGCAGGCCATCATCCGTTGTCATGAACATGAATGTCGTCGTGAATCGTTGTTACCGCCTGGCTGAGGAGTCAGAGTCAGTCCGAGTGGGTCCGACCTTTCAAATCACAAACCTCTCCCACCACGAGCGTTTGCAAACCAGGGTGGCACGGGCCACTGGCCCGTACCGTCCGGCGACCCGCCGGACGGAACGGGTGAGGCGCTCTTTTTGCCAGCGGACACCGTTTCCCACCGTGCGCCCCGCTCCGCTCAACCGGGTTGGTAGCCCGGCAGGACGGGCCAGTGGCCCGTTCCACCCCAGCCTGGTCCATGCGTTTGCCATTTGGCGCTTTAGAGCGGCCCTTCCCTTGCCTTCCCTTGCCCCCGCGTCCATTTTTCTCTGTCCGCGCCTGCGTTTCTATGGCTAAAATGGCTCCATGTCCGCTGAACAACACAGCCCTAACGAAGATAAAGACCGTAAATCGCTCGAAGACCGGGCCAAAATGACCGAGTTGGAGCGCATCCGCCATTCCTGCGCGCACGTCCTGGCCACCGCCATCCTGCGCCTGTGGCCGGATGCCCAGTTCGCCTACGGTCCGCCCGTTGAAAACGGCTTTTACTACGATCTCGAATGTTCCCATCGCATTTCGCCCGAGGATTTTGAACAAATCGAGGTGGAGATGAAGAAGGAGATCAAGGCGAACAACTCGTTCGAGAAGCTGACCGTCACCCGCGACCAAGCCATTGCCGACGCCCAGGCCGGCCGGTTGGGCGGTCTGGCGGAACGTCCCGGCAACGCCAGCAAGTTCAAGCTGGATTTGCTCAAGCAGATTCCCGAGGGCGAGCCGATTTCCTATTTCCGGAATGGCGACTTCATTGATCTTTGCGCCGGGCCGCACGTGATGCGCACCGGCAACATCGGCGCGTTCAAGCTCACCAGCGTGGCCGCCGCCTATTACAAGGGCGACGAAAAAGGGCCGCAGCTCCAGCGCATTTACGGGACGGCGTTCAAGAACAAGACCGCCCTGGACGAGTATTTCAAGATGCTCGAGGAGGCCAAGCGCCGCGATCATCGCAAGATCGGCGCGGAAATGGGCCTGTTTGCTATTGATACCGAATATGTCGGGCCCGGTCTGGCCTTGTGGCTGCCCAAGGGCACCGTCCTGGTGGAGGAACTGGAAAAGCTGGCCAAGGAAACGGAATTCGCCGCCGGCTATGTGCGCGTCAAAACACCGCATCTGGCCAAGGAGAAAATGTATAAGACCTCCGGCCATCTGCCGTATTACGCAGAGAGCATGTTCCCGGCAATTAAGGTAATGGAAGAAGAAGATAAAAAGCGGCACGAAATTCTAGCAGCTTTGCTCGGTAAAAAACATGGTGAATGGACAAAGGCTTGTGAGGAATTTCCTGGCACGAAAGAGACATTCGCACTGGGAGCTGAAGTCGCTAAGATTAGCGGCGATTGTGAAAACGTTGGCACTCGCTATTACCTCAAGGCGATGAACTGCCCGCATCATCATCGCATCTTCGCCGCCGAACCCAAGAGCTACCGGGATTTGCCATTGCGCCTGGCGGAATACGGCGCCTGCTACCGCTACGAGCAATCCGGCGAACTGTTCGGCCTCATGCGCGTCCGCTGCCTGAACATGAATGACGCGCACATCTACTGCACGCAGGAACAATTCGCGGAGGAGTTCAACGCCGTGAACGAGATGTATCTGAAATATTTCAAGATCTTCGGCATTGAGAAATATGTCATGCGTTTCAGCACGCACGATCCGGCCCGCCTGACCGGCGACAATGCGAAGTTCGTCAACGAACCCGAGCTGTGGAAGAAAACCGAGGAACTCGTGCGGCAGGTGCTGATTGATTCCAAGATTCCGTATGTTGAAGTGCCCAACGAGGCGGCCTTCTACGGACCGAAGATTGACGTGCAAGTCTGGAGCGTCATTGGCCGCGAATTCACGCTGGCGACCAACCAGGTGGATTTTGCCGTGCCGGCGCGTTTCGGCCTGACCTATCGCGACAAGGACAACACGCAGAAGACGCCGTTGTGCATTCATCGCGCGCCGCTGGGCACGCACGAGCGGTTCATCGGCTTCCTCATCGAGCATTACGCGGGGAACTTCCCGCTGTGGCTCGCGCCCGACCAGGTGCGCGTCATCACGCTCAACGACGATCCCGCGCTGATTGAATACGCCAAGCCCATCGTGAACGAGTTGCGCGCCAATATGGTCCGCGCCGACAGCGATTACAGCGCCACCCCGTTCAAGGCCAAGATCGCCGACGCGGAAAAAGCGCGCGTCCACACCATGCTGGTCATCGGCGGCCGCGACCTGGAAGCCGGCGCCGTAAGCGTGCGCCTGCACCATGGCGGCCCGCAGGGTGCCAAGCCCAAGGCGGAGGTCATCGCGAACATCCTGGCGGCGATCAAAGAGCGGCGGGCGTAAGTGTCACAGGCCATGTCGGCGCAAAAAGGCCTGAAAGGCCGCAACAGGACAGCCCAGGGCAACGCCCTGGGAATTGTGCCACAATGAAAATCAAGCGCTGTAAGCGCGCAACAAGTCCTGCGCTGAAAAGCATGCGTCCCGACGTCGTAGCGCAACACCTGAGCTGTTCCGTCAACGGTAAATCCATGGTTTTAATGATTGATGATTAATCAGGGTCCAGGCCTGAACGCCAAAGGCGTTCTATCATTCAGCCCAGGGTTGCGCGCTGGCGCTAGCCGGGGTACTCCGCCCATGGGTCTCAACCCTGAAAGGGTTGCATCGGTTCCGCATTCTTCCCGCAAGCGTTGCGATGGCGTGGCGCAGGTTTCTAAACCTGCGTGCCGTGGCCATGCCAAGCCGTATTCGAGTGGTCTGGCTGATTACACCGGGCTGACAGGACGAAATGATCGGAGGCATGAAGAAATGCTTGCACGCCGGACAGCACCGTACGAGATTAACGCCGTGAAGATGAAATTGAGCAGTCGGCGCATCCAGTCAATGAAAGAGCTTTATGCGATTGAGGAAACGTTTCCCGGCGTGTGTGGCAATCCGGTTGTTTTCGCGGCCCGATACGGTTTGAAGCTGTCCAAGTCGTACGAGGCCTTCCTGCGCCGCCAAAAAGCCACTGGCAACGGCGCGCGCAGAGCTGTGCCGCCTCGCAAATTGGTTGCCGGGCGATGAGGTGTGAGGAGGTATGAGCATCAAAATCACCTATTATCTCGATATTGTTTCCTCCTGGTGTTACTGGGCGGAACCCACTTGGGCCGAATTGAAGCAACGTTATGGCCGGTCCGTCACCTTTGACTGGCAGATTGCCCTGCTGGATGGCTCCGGCATGTCCAAGTCCCGCGAGCAGGCCGACTGGTTTTACCGGCGCAGCGGCACGGTCGTGCAATCGCCGTTCATGTTGAGCTCCGGTTGGATGGAGCCCCTGCTGCCGGAATACCTCGCCCCCAATTGCGTGGCCGAGGCGGCCAGGGATTTGGGCGTCAAGGACGACCTCGTCCGGCTCGCGCTGGCCGAGGCCACAGTGCGCCAGGGCAAAAAGGTGGCGGATTGGAATGTCTGCGTGGAAGTGGCCACGCAAGCGGTCGCGCTGGAGGCGTCCGCTCTGCTGGCCAAAGCCCGGTCGGCGGAAATCGAGGCGCGCGTGCGGGCGTCCACGGCGGCCTTCCATGCGTTGCAAGTCACCCAAAGACCCACGTTTGTGCTGGAGAGCGGCATCGGCGACCGGGTGGTGTTCTCGGGCGTCTGGCGGCCCGCGCCACTGTTGGTGGCAGTGGAATCCCTGCTCGCCGATGCGGCGGCTTACCAATCCTGGAAAGCCCATTTCGGCGAACCGCCGGCTTCGTAAATTTGCCCATGTTCCATCCCTGCTGGGCCGCCTTCACGGAGTTGATCGTCACGCCCTTCCAGCATATTTCGCTGGTGTGGGGCATTGTGCCCCTGTACTTCGGCCTGCTGCTGAATGAGCTGACTGCGGACAAGGCCAGCTTTCGCACCGCCATCCAGACAGGCTTCAGCTTTCTCTGGGCGGGCGCGCAATGGCTGTGGCCGTATTTTGTGCCCGGGGAACCGCGTCTGGTATTAACGGCCATGCTGCCCATCAATCTGCTGGTGACGTTTCTGGTGATCGCCGCCGGCGCGGTGGCGCTGGTCAGCGGCCTCCGGGGGAAATTTCCCAAGCACCTGCGGTTCATCGGCCATACGCGCTTTGCGAATTATTTCATGATCCTGATTTTCCCCATCCAGGCACATTACCTGGCGTGGACCTGGATCCGGCTGCTGGCCATTGGCCTGTTTGCCGTGCCGGTCTGGCTGCTGCTGCACTACGGCCTGATGCCCCTGCGCAAGTGAGGGATGGATGAATTAACCACGAAACCGAACAAAACCGGTGCAATTGGGTGGAGGTTTCTGACCTGAGTCCATCGACGATAGAACTCGCGAAGTTCAAACGGGTCAACGCGATGAAATCCGGTTTGCTTTGGTTTTTATTTTCGTGTGTTTCGTGTGTTTCGTGGTTCAAAAGAATCGTCCGGCTCGCCGCCAAAATTCGATTGTGACGCGCCAAATTGCTGGTACAATCATCAGAGAAAAGTTGCTTTTTCAATGGATGTAAAAGATAAATTAATCAATGACGAGGTCAGTTCCGGCCCCGCGCTGGAGCCCATGGCCATGGTGGCACTGGACGCCGGACGCATGCTGATGGAAGCCGGCGCGAGCGCCAACAGCATTGATGCCATCGTGGCCAAATTCGCGCGCGGCCTGGGGGCCGACCGCGTGGATTTGCGCATTGGCTACGCCTCGCTGGCCATCACCATTGGCATCGGCCCCAACGGCATCACCCGGATGCGCGAAGTGGGCCACCTGGGGGTCAACCAGCGGCTGGACCAGGAACTCTGGCGGCTGTCGGACCGGGTGGCGCACGGCGAGTTGACGACGGCGCAGACGCGGGCGGAATTGACCCGGCTGGCCGCGAAAACGCCCCGGCACTCCACCTGGGTCATGGCGGTGGCCGTGGGCCTGGCCTGTGCGGCGTTCGGCCGGCTGTTGAAGGTGGATTGGTCTGGCACCGGCCCCGTTTTTGTTGCCGCCATGATCGGCCAGTTGGTCCGGCGGGACTTGTTGGGGCGGCATGTGAACGTGTTTATCTGTGCCACGATCGTTTCGTTTATCGCTTCCGTGCTGGGCGGCTTGGGCGCGTTTTTTGCCCACAGCGACTCCATCACCACCGCCATGATTGCCTCCATTCTGCTGCTGGTGCCCGGCGTGCCCTCGGTGAACGCGCAGAGCGACATTCTGGAAGGCCATCCCACCCTGGGTAGCGCCCGGGCGGTGACGGTGGCGGTGATCCTGATTTTCGTGGCGGTCGGCCTCTGGCTCGGGCAGGTGCTGCTCTCCCACTTTGGCATTCAACTATGACCTTTGCATTCCTTTTGCATCAAACGATTTGCGGCGCACTGGCGGCGGTGGGGTTCGGCGTGTTGTTCAACATCGGATTTCGCTCCTTGCCGTGGTGCGCGGCCAGCGGCGCGCTGGCACTGGCGGTGCGCACCTGTTGTTACAGTCAATACCACTGGAACCTCGAGGCGTCCTCCTTTGCCGCCGCGCTCATCGTGGGGGCGGCCGTGCAGATTCTCCGCACCCGGGCGGATATCTCGCAGAACGCGCTGGACGTGGTGGGCTGCATCCCCATGGTGCCGGGCAGTTTCGCCGCGAAGGCGATTCTGGGCTTGTTTGCGCTGACATCCATCGACACCGCGCATGCCACCGAAACGCTGGTCACAGCCGTGCAATACACCTTGCGCGTCATGTTCACCATTGGGGCCATCGGCACCGGTCTGGCGATTCCCTCGCTGTTGTTGCGCGTGCGGGTGTCGCGTTGAGCCTCAGCGATTAATGGAGCCGCAGGTAACCGTTTTCGCCGTTAACCTCAATGATGGCCCAGGGCTCGCTCACGTTGACCAGGCGCATCCGGCAGGTTCCGTTGGTGGTATGGACCGGGATTGAGGCGTCGGTCACCAGCGTGTAGTTCTTCTGGTTGACGCTGATGAGAATCATCGAATGCACGCCATTTTCCGTGGTGCCCTTGATCGTCACCCCCTTGAGCCACTCATCGGCCGCTTTTTTGCCCGGTTCGCTGTCATCGGTTTGATTGGCCGGCTCGGGAGCGGTGGCGGGAGCGGCGGCAACGGAAACCGGTGGCCCGGATTCGTCGCTGGCATGCGACCGGAAGGATGATAGCGATGGCGTCAATCCCGTGATCAGCATCATCTGCACGGCAAACATCAGCGCATAGCCCACCGCCACGGTGAACAAGACGTCCGGCACGATACTGGCGCCGGTGACTTTCCAGATGCACAAACCCAATGCCGCGGCGGCGATATAGTCGCCGAAATACGGGATCATTTCCAAGGCCGACGCCAGCGCCGCCGACCCCAGCAGCCCCAGGAAGTTATAGTTCATCTTCTGCAGCTTGATCATTATCCATAAGACGAGCGTCAGCACCGCCAGGCGGGACACGTAACCGATGGTTAATGCGATGAGGAAAAACATTCC
>Ga0302274_10001731_pt1 | contig 20561 bp, 17 predicted proteins | sample III_Bog_N2_1_FD_198755 | JGI IMG/M metagenome (GOLD analysis project Ga0302274, IMG submission 198755) | Peat permafrost microbial communities from Stordalen Mire near Abisko, Sweden - III_Bog_N2_1 | ecosystem: Environmental > Terrestrial > Soil > Wetlands > Peat | place: Sweden: Abisko...
CTGGTTTCCCAGCCCGGGAGCGCCGCAAACTTAGTCTTCCTTCCGCCTGATAAAGCCGCTGAGACAAGCGGCAACGGCCAAGCTCAATGTCCAATCAATTTCCGGAGACCAGTGATGAAGATCGTAAGTAGAGTATTCGCAATTACCTTGGCCGCTGCATTAAGCGGCGCAGTCGCGGGGGCGCAGACAGCCCTTACAACCACCAAGCCAGTCGTACCAATGGAGCTCAAACCGCTCTCCAACGCTCCGATCACGTTGCACATTCTCGATGACACCAAGACCATCTACCAGGCAATCGGCAAGGTAGCCGGAATCAATGTTCTCTTCGACGCGGATTACCAGTCCAAGCGCGCCCAGGTCGATCTGACCAACGCCAGCCTGAGCGATACCTTGCGCATCGTGGGCGCACTCACCGGCACGTTCTACAAGCCGCTCACTCCGGACACCATTTTCGTTGCCGCGAACACCCACCAAAAGCACACCGATCTCGACGATCAAGAGGATGAGACCTTTTACCTCACCAATGCCACGCAGCAAGCCGACGCCAACGAGGTGGTTGCCGCCCTGCGTAACATGCTTGCGCCGGAATCCAAGGTCTACCTGGTAAATAGCCAGGACGCGATCGTGGTTCGCACTACGCCTGAACTCCTGGTGCGCGCGCAAAAGCTGCTCGCCGACCTCGATCTGCCCAAGAAGGCTTACCGCCTCACCTACACCGTCACTGAAATGGATGGCACCAAGCTCATCGGCACGCATCACATCGCCATGCTCGCCGTTTCCGGGCAGAATGTTAGGGTCAAGCAGGGCAGCAAGGTGCCCATCGCCACCGGCTCTTACAACACCACGTCCACCGATAGCAAAGCCGCCGGTGTTCAAACCCAGATCACTTATATCGATGTCGGCTTGAACTTCGATTCGACGCTGACGGCGATGGGCGATTCCGCCATGCTGAAGGCAAGCGTCGAGCGATCCAGCGTGGCGCCCGAACCCTCCGGCGTCGGCGCACAGGACCCAATCCTCAATCAGACATCCGTTAGCGGCGTCTTCCTGCTGCCCCAGGGCAAACCGGCCAGGATTGGCTCGCTGGATATGCCCGGAACCTCGCACCATCTCGACATAGACGCCACATTGGAACCGCTCCACTAATCGGATGACACGGGGGCGAGCTTGCCACCCAGTCCGGTGTGTAATTGGGCTTCAACTTAATCGCGCCAGAAGCAGGCGGGCGCCGCACCTTATACTTGATGGGGAAATCAAGTGGGTGCGCGCGTGGTTTGCGGCCTGCGGTTGAGGAGATGAATGGCGGCACTGATTGATGCAATTGAAGTGAAACGGAAGAGCGTGTTCGAGCTGGAAGGCGTTCCCTACGCGTGCCTGGATGTCGAGGTGAACACGCCGACGGCGCGCGGCGGCCAGACGCTGGTGCGGCTGAAGATGCGCAACCTGCTGACCAACGCCGTGTTCGAGAAGAGCTTCAAGGCCAGCGACAAGTTCAAGGAGCCCGACCTCGTCTATGTGGACGTGTCGTACCTCTACACCGACGGCGCGGGCTCGCACTTCCTCGACCAGGAGAGTTTCGAAACGTTGACGCTGCACGAGGACATGCTGGGCGATGCGATGGAGTTCCTGGTGGAAGGCGTACTCCTGCAGGTGCGCAAGTTCAATGGCAACCCCATCGGCCTGCAACTCCCCATCTTCGTCGAACTGGACGTCGCCGAGACCGAGCCAGGAGTGAAGGGCGACTCGTCCAGCGGCAGCGTGACCAAAGTGGCGAAGCTTGAAACCGGCCTCGAAATCCGCGTGCCCCTCTTCATCAAGCAGGGGGAGAAGATCAAAGTCGCAACGGAGACCCGCGACTTCGCCGGTCGGGCGTAAGAGCCGGTTTGAAGACCTAAGGAATAGAGTCAGACCGCAAGAGCCCACGCGCAGTGGGCCCGTCCGGTAGGACAGTATTTAAGTAGGCCATTCTCGCACAGGGTTGAACTCTTTCCTCCTGAGTGCCGATGGAACTGCTGGAAGCATCTGCGTCCGCCAAGTTGCGCCCGTGGGATGCGGGGAGCACGTCGATGTCTGAAGTCGCAGCAGTCGTACCGCCGTCGTTACAAGAGCGCAAGAGTCTCAGAACTGCCTTGACCACCAGCGCGCTCGCTCAATCCTTTCTCGACAATCTGTTCTGTGTGCAGGGCCGCTACCGCGAGCGGGCCACCGTAAACGATCTCTACATGGCGCTGGCCCACACGGTGCGCGACCGCCTGATCGAGCGCTGGATCTCCACCGTGCGGAACTACCAGGCGCAGGATGTGCGCGTCGTCTGTTATCTCTCGGCCGAGTTCCTCACCGGACCGCATCTCGCCAACAACCTCATCAACCTCGGCATCTACGACGAGACGGATCAGGCGATGCATTCGCTCGGCCTCGACCTGGGCGTGCTGATCGAGCAGGAACAGGAGCCGGGCCTCGGCAATGGTGGGCTTGGCCGTCTCGCGTCGTGCTTCATGGACTCGCTGGCCACGCTGGATATTCCCGCGATCGGTTACGGCATTCGCTACGAGTACGGCATCTTCGATCAGCAGATCAAAGATGGCTGGCAGGTGGAGAAGACCGACAATTGGCTGAAGTTCGGCAATCCCTGGGCGCTGGAACGGCCGGAAGATTCGTTCGACGTGAAGTTTGGCGGGCGCACCGAGGCCTATACCGACGCGACCGGACGCCGCCACGTCAGTTGGCTGCCGGAGCGCGTGGTGCGCGGCATTCCGAACGATACGCCGATCCTCGGCTACAAGACGAACACCGCAAACACCATGCGGCTGTGGTCGGCGCAGGCGGTCGACTCCTTCGACTTCGGCACCTTCAACACCGGAGATTTCACTGGCGCGGTCGCCGATAAGGTGTCTTCGGAGAATATTTCGAAGATTCTTTACCCGAACGACGAGGATATTAAAGGCAAGCGATTGCGGCTGGCACAGCAGTTCTTTTTTGTGTCCTGCTCGCTGCAGCACATTGTCAAGATTCAGCTCTCGATGAACCGTCCGCTCAGCGAGCTGCACCGCAAATTTGCCATCCAGATGAACGACACGCATCCGGCGATTGCCGTGGCTGAACTCATGCGCCTGCTGGTGGACGAGCACTCGATGGAGTGGGAAACCGCGTGGCGCGTCACCCAGGGAACACTCTCCTACACCAACCACACGCTGCTCCCGGAGGCACTGGAGCAGTGGGAGCTGAGCCTCTTCGGCGCGCTCCTGCCCCGCCACCTCGAAATCATCGACGAGATCAACCGCCGCCATCTCGAAAGCGTGCGCAAGCAGTACCCTGGCGACGAACGCCGCGCCCGCAGCCTCTCATTGATCCACGAGAATGGCGGCAAGTATGTCCGCATGGCCCACCTGGCCGCGCTCGGCAGCCACGCCATCAATGGTGTGGCCAAACTGCATACGGAGCTGCTGAAGAAAAATGTGTTGCACGATTTCTACGAGCTCACGCCCGAAAAGTTCTACAACATGACCAACGGAGTTACACCGCGCCGCTGGATCGTACTTAGCAATCCGCGGCTCTCGCACCTGCTTACGTCGCGCCTGGGGCCGGGCTGGATCCGCGATCTCGACAAGCTGCGGCGGCTGGAATCGATGGTTGGTGACCCCGAGTTGCTGGCCGAGTGGAAGGCGATCAAGCTGCACAACAAGCTGGACCTCTCCGCCTACATTCAGGATCGCGTCGGCATTGCCAGCGACCCTGCATCTATGTTCGACGTGCTGGTCAAGCGCCTGCACGAGTACAAGCGGCAGCACCTCCAGATCCTGCACATCCTCACCCTCTACAAACGCCTGCAGCGCAATCCAGAGCTGGACATGGTGCCGCGCACCTTCATCTTCGGAGGTAAGGCCGCGCCCGGATACCACATCGCAAAACTCATCATCAAGCTGATCCACTCCACCGGCGAAATCATCAACGCTGACCCGATCGTGCGCGGTCGGCTGAAAGTCGTTTTCCTGCCGAATTACAACGTCAAGGTAGGACAGCGCGTGTACCCGGCGGCCGACTTGTCCGAGCAGATCTCGCTCGCCGGCAAGGAGGCCTCGGGCACCGGCAACATGAAGTTCGGAATGAACGGCGCGCTCACCATCGGCACGCTGGACGGCGCCAACGTGGAGATTCGCGAAGAGGTCGGCGAAGAGAACTTCTTCCTCTTCGGCCTCTCGGTCGAGCAAGTGCAACGGATGAAGGTAGAGAACTATTCGCCGCGCGTGCCCTACCAGATGAACGAGAACCTGCGCGAGGTGCTGGACTCACTCGTCAGCGGCGAGTTCTCCCACGGCGACCGCAGCCTGTTCGCGCCACTCTACAATTCGCTGCTTAATAAAGATGAGTATCTCTTGCTCGCCGATTATCAGTCCTACATCGACTGCCAGGATGAGGTCAGCGCCGCCTATCGCGACCAGGATGCATGGACGCGCATGTCCATCCTCAACGTCGCGCGCATGGGCAAGTTCTCCTCCGACCGCTCCATCCGCGACTACTGCTCCGACATCTGGAAAACCTGGCCAGTAAAAGTCGAGCTGTAGCGCGCTCAAATAAGTCGCCAGGGCATGAAACCTGGTTCTTCGCGACATCGTCTTCAAATGGGGGTTGTCATAGACGTTGCATCTTGCATAGTCACTGCGAGATGCAGCGAAAGAAGATGAAAGCCATGTCTGCTCCTCATTGCCGTACTCCGCTTCTGCTTCTGCCCTGCCTCCTTTTGTCGCTTGCCGGGTGCACGAGTGCCAGCAGCGCCGGCCTGCAGAATAAGGCGTCCGCGAATGTATCCGTCCTCACTTCCGTGGCCAGCGTTACGCAAGGCCAGGCGGTGACGTTGGAGGCCTACGTCAATCCGACACTGGCCACCGGCACGGTGACTTTCTATGACGGATCGAATGCCATCGGGACCGCGTCGATCGGCTCCAGCGGGTTTTCGACCACGGGAATCGCCTTGCTCGCAACATCCTTCAGTTCCGTCGGCGTGCACAGCATTACCGCGCACTACAACGGGAACGATTTCTATTCGACAGGCACTTCCTCGGCCACGTCGGTCGGCGTGTACAGCGCTCAGTTGGCACAAACTTCCATCGTGCTTCAAGCCTCCACCACCACACCGGCATATCAAACCAGTGTGACGCTCACCGCCGCGGTCGCTCCCGCATCAGCCACCGGTACGGTCACCTTTTATAACGGGGGGACCAATATTGGCAGCGCTCCTGTCAGCGGCGGCACGGCCAGCCTGACAACTTCGTTCGCCGCCGGCGGCACAGCGACCCTCCACGCCGTCTATTCCGGCGACTATAACTATCTCTCCAGCACGTCGAATTCGATCGCCATGAATGTCAGCGGCCCGCTGGTGACCGCGACCGTTCTAAAGGTGTCAACCACCGCCACCGCGATCGGCAACAGCGTCACCCTGACCGCCATAATCACTCCCGCAACCGCGACCGGCACGGTTACGTTTTACAACGGGTCGGCCGTTATCGGTACGGCGAACGTCAGCGCCGGTATTGCCACGCTGAACACGTCCTTTTCCGTCTCTGGCAATATCCTTCTCAAAGCAGCCTTCGCCGCAAACGCTTCGTGGGAAGCGAGCACCTCGAGTCAGTTTCCTCTCTTCGTCTCCGGCAGCACCTCCTCGACCGTCGCGCTGCAGGCCACGCCGTCCTCGGTGATCATCGGCTACTCCGCCACGTTGACGGCCACCGTCTCGCCCGCCGCGGCGTCAGGCACCGTGACCTTTCACCAAGGAAACAGCACGCTCGGCGTCGCCACGCTCGCCGGGGGCACGGCCACGTTCACGAACACCTTCTTGAGTGCAGGCCCCCAGACCCTCACGGCCGTCTATAGCGGAGATACGACTTATCTCTCGAGCACCAGCAGCCCCATAATTCTCAACGTCAGCAACCCCGGATCACAGCCAACCGCAACCACGCTGACGCTAAGTGAATACTCAGGCTTCGCCGGAGATACGGTCACGCTGACCGTCAACGTCACTCCTTCCTCGGCCACCGGGCAGGTAGATGTTTACGAAAATGGCAGCTTGCTGCAAACCATTCTGCTAACGTCCGGCACTGGCGCGTGGTCGCAGATCTTCCCCTACGCCGGCTACGACACGTTCGTCGCGGATTACGACGGAGACGCGACCTACGCTCGGAGCACGTCCAGTCAGCAGAATCTTGGACTCTCCGATATCCCCAGCCCCCCAGCTCCCAGCTGCCCGACCGATCCAACTCTTTGCCAGATTATCTGTCCAGGTGATCCGACCTGTCCTTAATCTTCGTAGGAGCGGCCGCCTTCGCGGATCCCACGCGTCTACTCCCCCAATCTCTTACGTCATCGAGAGTATTTCCGGTATCATGCTGTAACTCGAACTCCAGTCTAGAGTTGGGCCCGAGCGCTATGTCTTGCCGGTCTAGTCCCCATGAGACTATGGTTTGCGCCAAACAGTGAAGTTCCGGTCTACCGCCAACTGGCCACGCAGGTGGCGCTGGCTATTCTCTCCGGTGACCTCCAACCCGGCGCGCGGCTGCCCAGCGTACGCGACCTGGCTCGCCGCTATTCGCTGCACCCGAACACCATCAGTACGGGTTATCGGCAGCTTGAAAAGGAAGGCTGGACGGAGCACCGTCACGGCAGTGGCGTCTTTGTCTGCACCAAAAAATCAGATTTGACGCCGGAGCAACTCATCGACTATCACATCTCCGGCGTCTTTCGCACCGCGCGCGACTTCAATATACCGGGCGAGTTGGTCCGCAGCCGCGTCGCGGAATGGCTGACCTTTCCGCCTCCCGATCACTTCCTTCTGGTCGATCCCGATCCGAAAATGCGAAAGATCCTCCTCACCGAACTTGCCTCCGTCACCCAATTCCCTGTCACCGGGGTCGACCTCGAAAAATGCACCGGTCCTGAGTTCCTAACGGCCGCCATTCCGCTCTGCCGCCCCAGCAAGGCTGCTCTGGTGCGCGACGCCATCCCCTTCGGTTACGAGATCGTCACACTTCCCATCCGCTCCGCGACCGACTGGCTGGCCACCTGGCTGCCGGTACCCACGACTCACCTCATCGGGGTCGTCTCGCATTGGCCGGAGTTTCTCACCACAGCCCACACCATGCTCGTTGCAGCCGGCCTTGCGCCGGAGACTCTGGTCCTCCGGGATGCGAACAAGCCTGGATGGAACTACGGCCTGGACACGATGTCCGCCATCATCTGCGATGTGCACACCGCTGCCCACAGGGCGATGCCGCGCCAGCCCGCCATGCGTGTGTTCCCTATCCTTGCAGACGACACATCGGAGCAATTGGCGCGCTACACCAATTACTATCGCGGCTCTTCGCTGTGACACTTCCGAATCTGTCACAGTGACAATCGCGATTCTGTCACAGTCACGCCCCATAGCCTTTTTGCAGCTTGCTAGCCTCTCCCAATCGCCGTACCAAGTGAGGGAGGAGCTATGGAGCTATTTAGCAACATCGCCCGTGTTGTGCTGGAGACCGTGCTCACAGTCTTCTGCGCAGAGCTTATCGCCGGCATCGTTCATTGGTTTCAGGACGCCTATGTCCGCGAAGATACCCCGCTGATTGGCCGCCTGCTCGGCCGGCCCAACGTCATCCACCACCATTATCCCCGACACATGACCAGGAACAGCTGGTGGCAAAGTTCCTATGATCTCGTCATTTTCGCCGCCTGCCTCATCATGACCTTCGGGTTCGGCGGCATCCTCACATGGCAGGTCTGGCTCTTCGCCATCCTTAGCGCGAATGCCAATCAGATGCACAAGTGGACCCACCGCACCCGCAAGGAAAATGGTCCAGTCATCTCGTGGCTGCAGGACATCCGCATTCTGCAAACGCCGAAGCACCATCTCATCCACCATAAAGACCCCAAAAACACTCACTACTGCACCATGACCAACTGCCTGAACCCGGTGCTGGACAGCATTCACTTCTGGGCCGCGCTGGAGTGGGTCCTTGCGCGCACGACCGGCCTCCGACGCCAGCCGGACACTTCGCTGCGCGCCGCCGGGCCTGCGCCCGATTGGCTGAAGGAATTGGTCCCACCACACACGACACAGGAAACGATGCCGGCATCGCACACTGCCCTGACCGGTCCTGCTTCCTGACCTCGGCCAGCCGACGCATCCGTTCCGAAAAGTCACCCGTACCTGGCTTCGCTAGGCCCCGGCATCCGCCGGAATACTCCACACACTGAGGTCTCCGCCATGCGTCGTTCTCTATGGTTCGTAACCGCCCATCTCGCCGTGATCATGTTCTGCGGGATTGGCGCAGCGCAATCGCTTGCCTCCGCCTCAGTCTCGGCGACTGACCTGCCGGAAGCGCCACAGCCGGCGGCGCAGCAGGCTTCTTCGCCGCCAGACAGCACGCCCGCCGACGAACGGCAGACCAAGCGCGTGATGGGCATCATGCCCAATTTCCGCTCCGTCAGCCCGGGGGAAATACCTCCGCCGCCCACTGTCCGCGAAAAATTTGTCACCACCTCGCTCGACAACTTCGATTACTCCGCGCTGATCTTCTCTGGCCTGATTGCCGCAAATGCCATGGCCGGCAAAGCGACACCGGAGTTTCACCAGGGGATGGCGGGCTATGGCCGCTACTACTGGCACACCCTCGCCGATCAGTCGGTCGAGAACTACTTTGTCGAGTTCATCATTCCGTCCATCAATCACGAAGATTCACGCTACTACACCATGGGCAGGAGGAATGGAGGCTTCTTCAAACGCGCGGGATACTCCCTCAGCCGCGTCGTGGTGACTCGCTCGGACGTCGGCAGGCCGATGTTCAACTACGGAGAAGTCGCAGGCTCAGCGGCGGCCGTCGGCGTGTCCACCTTCTACTATCCGTCGCCCGAGCGGACGGCACAGAAAGCTCTCCGCAACTGGGGTCTCGACATCACCTATGACGCCGCCACTTTCATGTTTCACGAGTTCTGGCCGGACATCCACCACGGCCTGTTCCGCAGCAAGGACCGCGGCCATTGCGCGGTTCCACCCCGATCATCTTGAAGAATCCTTGGTAGCACCGGACATGTCGGCGGTGCAGCCGTCGCGAAGCTGCTAGCAATTTTCGGAGTGGCGGGAAGTGGGCTGATCGAAATCGCTTCCGAAAGTTTGCCCCTCGATGAGGCTGGCTGTTATCTCGTAACCGACCTGAAATGAGTCTTAAATTGAGAATCCGGCGAAATTTTCACGTTGTCATGGCAATTGCCTTCATCGAAAGCAATGGTTGACGTCGCAAATTATTAATCAAAACATCGCGGCTTTCACTTTGTATGTCAATGCACATCTGGGGGCGGCGGCGGTGTGGCCTGGCGCGGCTGGGTGGGGCTGGCTGGGCCTATTTCCGTGTTGCATACTATGATCACTTATGATCGATCAATCAATCCTGGATGGGTTGCGTGATGCCGTAGGCGCGGGAACCTTGGGGCAGCCGAGCGGCTTAATCACGGAGGCGAATCAACTCCAGACTTATGAGTGCGACGGCCTGACCAACTTCCGCACCGTGCCAGATGCGGTGCTCCTTCCGCGCAATACGGAAGAGGTTCAGGCAATCGTTCGCATCTGCGCCAAGCACGGCATTCCGTTTGTGGCGCGCGGATCGGGGACTGGATTGAGTGGTGGCGCGCTGCCTGCGAAGGGCGGGATCGTCATCAGCTTCGCTCGCATGAATCGCATCCTGGAAATCGATATCCCTAACCAGCGCGTGGTTGTTGAGCCAGGAGTGATCAACGCGCACGTCACCGACGCGGTGGCGCCGTACGGCTACTTCTACGCGCCGGACCCGTCGTCCCAAAGCGTGTGCAGCATTGGCGGAAACGTGGCGGAGAATGCGGGTGGCGCGCACTGTCTTAAGTACGGCTTTACCACGACGCATGTGCTGGGGCTGGACGTTGTGTTGCCGAGCGGGGAACTGGTCACCTTCGGCTCGGCCGTACCGGACGCGCCAGGCTACGACCTGACCGGGATCTTCGTGGGTTCGGAAGGCACACTCGGCGTCGCCACGAAGATCGTATTGCGCATCGTCAAGCGTCCGGAGACCGTGCAGGTGCTATTGGCCGCCTTCGACACCATCCACGCCGCGGCGCAGGCGGTATCGGACATCATTGCCGCGGGGATGCTGCCCGCCGCGCTCGAAATGATGGATCGGCTTTCAGCGATGGCTTCCGAAGCAGCGGTCCATCCAAACTATCCTGTGTGCGAAGCGCTGTTGCTGGTGGAGCTGGACGGCCCCGAAGCGGAGGTGGCCGCGCAGATGCTGGAAGCGACAGCGCTGTGCAGGCAGAATGGCGCGTGGGAGGTTAGGGTTGCACAGACTGCGGACGCGCGAGCGCTGATCTGGAAGGGGCGCAAAGCTGCGTTTGCCGCCGTCGGCCGCATCTCGCCGAACTACATTGTGCAGGATGGCGTAATCCCGCGCACGGCGCTGCCGGAAGTGCTGGAGGATGTCGGCCGCCTGGCGGCGGAAGTCCGGCTTCGCGTGGCCAACGTCTTCCACGCCGGCGACGGAAACCTGCATCCGCTGGTGCTTTATGACCGCGCCGTTCCCGGGCAGGAGGCGATTGCGCTCGATCTCTCGGAGCGCATCCTGCATCTCTGCGTAGACCACGGCGGCTCCATCACCGGCGAGCACGGCGTGGGCAAGGAGAAACAGCAGGCGATGGGGTACATGTTCTCCGAGCCCGATCTGGACACCATGCAACTCGTTCGCCAGGCGTTTGATCCGCAGAACATCGCCAACCCGGACAAGCTCTTTCCGCGCCCGCGCCTGTGCGGCGAGAAGACCGGCCCCTACACGCCTCACCCGCTGGAGACGGCGGGCATTGCGGAGTTCTTCTAGATGGGTTCGACGCTCAGCAACATCGATGGACTTCGTGCGCTCTTCAGCTCTGATTGCATCGCCGAGCGCGGCAGCCAGATGGTTGTCTCACCGCGGACGACCGAAGAGCTTGCAGCAGTCGCGCGCTACGCCAACACCAATAGGCTGGCGATTGAGATCGCGGGCGCCGGGACCAAGCGCGGCTGGGGCAATCCGGTTCGAGCGCAGATTGTGCTGAAGACAACCGGACTTGCCGGGGTGCGCCACCATAGCTGGCAGGACCTGACCGCAACGGTCGGCGCCGGCACCGCGTGGGCCACGATGCAGCGTGCGCTCGCGGTACACAACCAGCAGGTTGCGCTTGACCCTCTTTGGCCGGAGACGGCGACGGTGGGCGGAATCGTCGCTACCAACGATTCGGGCGCGTTGCGGTTGCGATACGGCAGCTTGCGCGATCTCATCATCGGCATGACCATCGTGCTTGCCGATGGGACGATTGCGAAGTCGGGCGGCAAGGTGGTGAAGAATGTCGCAGGCTACGATTTGCACAAGCTGATGACCGGGGCCTTTGGCACGCTCGGCGTGATCGCGGAAGTCACGTTCCGGCTGCATCCGATTTCGCACCATGTCGCGAGCTATACCGTGTCCGCCTCGGAGGTCGCCCGGCTCAAACCGCTGATGCACGCGGTTGGCGCCAGCCATCTCCTTGCGGAGGGCTTGCAACTCCGGGGCACCTCGCATGGGTTCGATCTCGACATTCAACTAGGTGCTCATCCCGACTCCAAACAGGGCGAGGTCTTGCGACACATGGCGGAACGCGAAGGCCTCGAGGTTGAGTCGACGTCTAACGAAGTATGGCAGGCGCGGGAGGCACTCTTTGCGCAGCCGGACCGGTTGATTTTGAAGGCCACCACGCTGCCGACTGAGGTTCCGGACTTTGCCCTGAAGGTTGCCGAAAGAGGTGGAGAATTCGTCGTGCAATCGCTGGGGATTATGTATGCAGCGTTTCCTTCCGACGAACTTTCTCTCAAGCTTGCCGAAGAATTCCGCCACCACATCGGCCGTCAGGGGGGAACGACTTTCGTGCTCGCGCGGCCACTGTCTGCGCCAGATGCGGAGACGTGGGCAATCACGATCGAAGGAGACCTGCCCGAGGCGCACGGCCTGATGCGCGAGATCAAACGCCGCTTCGATCCCAACCGCACGCTTAATCCAGGCCGCTTTATTGGAGGCATATGACGCGTGAGCCTCTCATCGGGATCGATCCCGCAAAGGCGTCCAGCTTCGACGCGCATCACGCACCGGAGAAGGAGCTGCTGGCCGACTGCGTGCACTGCGGCTTCTGCCTGCCCGCGTGTCCGACTTATGTTCTCTGGGGCGAAGAGATGGACTCGCCGCGCGGGCGCATTTACATGATGCAGAAAGCCGCCGAAGGAAACGCTCCGCTCGACCTGAACTTCCGCGGCCATATGGATAACTGTCTCGGCTGCATGGCGTGCATGACCGCCTGCCCCTCCGGCGTGCAGTACGACAAGCTTATCGAAGACACGCGCGCACAAGTGGAGCGCAAGGTTCCTCGCAGTCCTGGCGACTCGCTCTTTCGCAAACTGCTATTCGCGATCTTCCCGCATCCGCATCGCCTGCGCGCGTTGGCTGCTCCCATGTATCTTTACCAACGCTCGGGCTTGCAGGCGCTGGTGCGGCGATCCGGCCTGCTTAAACTGGTTCCGAAACGGCTGGCGGCGATGGAAGAGCTGCTCCCGGTCGTGCCTTCCGACTTCGCTAAGCGGATGCCGGCGCGCACGCCCGCGGTCGCACCGGTGCGTCGGCGTGTCGGCATGCTCACCGGATGTGTGCAGCCGGTTTTCTTCCCGCACGTCAATGCAGCCACCGCACGCGTTCTTGCCGCAGAAGGCTGCGAGGTAATTGTTCCGGAGGATCAGCCGTGCTGCGGGGCGTTGATGGTCCACTCCGGATTGGAGGAGCAGGCGAGCGTGATGGCGCGACGCATCATCGAAATCTTTGAGCGGGCGAATGTCGACACCATCGTGATCAACGCCGCCGGATGCGGCTCGACGATGAAGGAGTACGGTCATCTGCTGCGCGACGATCCGCAGTGGGCAAGACGCGCGCGTGAGTTTTCTGCGAAGTGCAGGGACATCACCGAAATTCTCTGTGAGCTGGAACCGGCGGCGACCCGCAATCCTCTCTCGCTGCGCATCGCGTATCACGATGCCTGCCATCTGCGTCATGCGCAGGGAATTCATCGGCAGCCGCGCCAGTTGCTGGCTGCAATCCCTGGGCTGGAAGTTGCGGAAATTGCGGAGTCGGCACTCTGCTGCGGCTCGGCTGGTATCTACAACTTGCTGCAGCCAGAGCCGGCGAAGCAGCTCGGCGACCGGAAGGTTTTGCATCTGTTGGCGGCGCAAGCGGCGGCCGTTGTCTCGGCGAATCCCGGTTGCCTGCTGCAACTGATGAGTGGCCTGCGCCGCCGAGGTGAAAAGGAACTCCCGGCGTTCCATATGATCGAGTTGCTGGACGCATCGATCCGCGGCTTGACCTCAGAGGAACTGCTCGGACCCAATTAGCGACGAGCACATCCGCAGCACGGACCGCGAAGGATCAGGCGGACCAACTATAGACCATGCGCTCCTGCTGCGGTGGAGCGGCGCTGGCGAACTGCGGCGTCTGGGCGAAAGATGGCGCATCGAGAACCGAGCATGCGCGCGCTTCGAGGTCCTGCCATGTCCCTCGAATTGCGAGGATCAAATTCATCTGTTGTTCCAACATTTCGGCGGATTGTTTGGCCTGGGCCTCGATCAGTTTCGCCCTCAGGGCGGCATAGAAACGGATCAGCTTTTGCGAGAGCTCTCCGCCGCCTTCGCGGTTAATCCAGTCCTCCAGGTGGGCGATGACGAGCAGCGCATGGTTGGTTTCCAGGCACCGCTTCTCGATGTCGTTCTTGCGCTGGGCTTCTGCCGCACGACTCAGGTTACCGGCAAGCGTGTCGTAGAGGGCGATCAACAAGCCGAAGCCGCTGGTACCCTCGACTGCGGTTTTTCGATACGCCAATTCTGTTGGATTCATGTTCGCCTCCGGCCGGATCGAGCCAGGCCTTGTTCCGGTTTCGCGATACTGCGGGCCGCAGTCTCCCTGGGCGGAGGGCGATCAGTAGCCCTCCGTCAAGGGTTTTGCTGCGCTTCGGTCTAGCCGCCTGAGGAGCTATTGTTGTTCAGGCCAAGTTCGGTGTTGATCTGCTGCATCTCGGTCGGCAGTTGTTGCAGCAGGATTTCGGCTTGGCTGTACTCACTTTGCAGTTGGGCCTTCAGTGGAGTGATGTAGTTGGTTTCAAAGTTGGTGATGTCGGTTTGCAGACCGCTGTATTCCGTGCTGATGCTGGACAGGTCCAAGGTGAAGGCACCATCCGCCGGACTGATGAAGCTGGTGAGCTGCTGGTCCATGGAGTTTGCGAAGCCGTTCAGGGAAGCACCCTGGAAGAATGTCTGCACGTCGCTGTAGTTGTTCTGCAGGGAGTTCGTCAGGGTTGCGCTGTCGGCGGTGAGCGTGCCATCGTCATTCACGGTGATGCCCATGGAGGACAGGTTGGATACGGTGGTGGTCCCGGAAGCGGGGGTGTTGGTATAGCTCAGGGCGCCCTCGAGCGTGCTCTGCAGGCTGCGAACTACAGAGTCGGTTGCCAAAACACCTTCGCTTGTTCCTGTGAAGGTGAACTGCGTGTTCAGATCCGAGATGGCCTTGTTGTAATCGGTGACGAACTGATTAATGGCGGTGGACGCCTGCGTCGTATCCGGCGCGATGGTGAGGTTGACGTTGGTTCCTGGGGCAGCATTCAGCAGATTGAGAGTGACGCCGGCCAGGGCTCCGGTAACAGTATTAGAAGCGCTCGCGATCTGAATGCCGTCGACGGTGAGCGAGGCGTTGGCTCCGGGGACGGCCTGGGCGAAGGTGAGGCCTCCAGTGCCTGCGGTTACGGTGAAGTTGTTGGCCGCGCCTGACGTGTTGCTGACGATGGCGAGGCGGGCGCCGGTTGCGTCGGTGATAACGCTGGCAGTGACCCCGAGACTATCGGCGTTGATGGTGTTGGCCACGTCGTTGAGGGTGCTGGTGCCAGTGCCGGTCGAGATCGTGGTTGTGGTCCCTGTGGCGCCGGTGATCGTGAAGCTGCCTGCGGCGAGTGGGGTGGTGGCGCTGGCAACTGTGCCCGAAGCCCACGAGGCGGTGGCGGCCAGGCTGGTGACCATTACCGTGTGGTTTCCGACGGCACTTCCAGATGCGGCCGATGCAGACACGATGGTGGAGTCCGAGGAGGCCACAGTCCTGGAAGACAAGGGACCAGTCAGGCTGTTGAGCGCCTGCATGTCATTGTCAAGGTTGGTCGAGTCGGTCTGAAGCTGGGTCAGGGCGGTGGTCTGACTTTGCAGTGTGGCCTGTTGGTTTTCCCATGCAGTCTCGGGGGCTTGAGCGGCGGTCACGGCTGAGTTGACGGCCGTGGTGACGTCGATCCCGGCAGTGGATGCGCCGGTGGCGGCCTGGAGGATCTGGCTGAGGTCGATGCCGGACGAGGAGGATGTCGATCCGAGGAGCGAATTCAATGCGGAGACTGAGCTCATACTTTGTACCTAGTCCTTTGCGCGGTATTGTTTCCAGGCGCACTTTACTATCGGCACATTTCAGTGCAGTTTTCAGTCGTGGGGCAAAAAAGGTGGCACCCAGCGGATGGGTACCACCCAGGTATATGGGGTAGGAAGGGTTACTGGAGCAGTTTCAGCACGGCCTGCTGGGCCTGGTTGGACTGCGACAGAGCTGCCATGCCGGTCTGCTCGAGGACGTTGTACTGCGTCATCTTCGCAACCGTCTTGCCGATGTCAGCATTCTGAACGGAGTTCTGTGCGCCCGTGAGGTTCGTAACTTCAGTATTTTCAACGTTTGAATCCGCGGTCAGCTGGTTGACCGATGCGCCGATCGATCCGCGGGTAGCGGAAACGGTGTTGATTGCGTCGGTGATGGCGGTCAACGAGGCGGCTGCAAGGGTGGTGGTGGCCAGAGTGCTGGTCAAGCCGAGTGCGGTCGCCGAGAGAACGCCAGCCGTGGTCGACGTCGTTGTGGTGCCGCCGGTGGTGCCGTCGCTGGTGAAGGTCGTCAGTGGAGTTGCGCTGAAGACAGCGGTTCCATTGAAGTTGGTGGTCGAGCCGATCTGGGTGATCTCACTCAGGATCGACTGGTACTCGGTGTTCGCAGCGGTGCTCTGCGCGGTCGTCAGGCTACCGTTGGATGCCTCGGTCGCCAGGGTAACTGCGCGGTTCAGCAGTGTGGTGACCTGGGAGAGGGCGCCGTCGGCGGTTTGCAGTTGGCCAACGCCGTTGGAGGCGTTCTGGCTGGACTGCGTGAGTGCGGCGATGTTGGCGCCCAGGCCGGCGGCGATCGAGAGGCCTGCAGCGTCGTCCGCTCCGGAGTTGATCTTCAAACCGGTGGACAATTGCAGCAGAGTGTTCTGCAGGGAGGCGTTGGTGGATGAGAGTGCATTCTCTGCACCCAACTGGGAGACGCTATTCAGGACGCTAAGCATTTGATGCTCCTTGGGATTGGATGCGGTGCGTGCTTGCGGGCCCTGAATCAGTCAATTTCAAGCGCGTAGAGATACAGTTGATTGTGAGGTTTAGATACGAAAGTAGAGAGGCGGTGGCACCGGAAGGGTGCCACCACCAGGGGAGTTTACTGGAGCAGTTTCAGCACGGCCTGCTGGGCCTGGTTGGACTGCGACAGAGCTGCCATTCCGGTCTGCTCGAGGACGTTGTACTGCGTCATCTTCGCAACCGTCTTGCCGATGTCGGCGTTCTGCACAGCATTCTGCGCGCCGGTCAGGTTCGTCACTTCGGTGTTCTCGACGTTGGAATCCGCAGTCAGTTGGTTGACAGATGCCCCGATCGAGCCGCGAGTCGCCGAGATCGTGTTGATCGCCGTGGTGATGGCCGTCAACGAGGTCTTCGCATTGGCAGTGGAAGTAAGATCGCCAGTCAACAGCAGTGCGGCCGCCGAGAGTGCGCCAGTCGTAACCGACGTGGTCGTAGCGCCCGAGCTGGTACCGTCGCTGGTGAACGTCGTCAGTGGGGTTGCGCTAAAGACGGCAGTTCCGTTGAAGTTGGTGGTCGAGCCAATCTGGGTGATTTCGGTCAGGATCGACTGATACTCGGTGTCCGCAGCGGTGCTCTGCGCGGCGGTGAGGCTGCCGTTGGATGCTTCGGTCGCCAGGGTAACTGCGCGGTTGAGCAGCGTGGTGACCTGGGAGAGGGCACCGTCTGCGGTCTGCAACTGGCCAACGCCGTTGGAGGCATTCTGGCTGGACTGGGTAAGCGCTGCGATGTTCGCGCCCAGGCCGGCAGCGATCGAGAGGCCCGCAGCGTCGTCTGAGCCGGAGTTGATCTTCAGACCGGTGGACAACTGAAGCAGGGTGTTCTGTAGGGATGCGTTGGTGGACGAGAGTGCATTTTCCGCACCCAACTGAGAAACGCTATTCAATACGCTTAACATTTTTCTTACTCCTTTGATCTACTGCGGCGTCTTTGCGTAAGCCCGATCTACCCAATTCGCTGTGGCACCCGGGCGGGAGTGGGGGACCAGCCTACTGGAGCAGCTTCAATACAGCTTGCTGCGCCTGGTTGGACTGCGACAGGGCGGCCATGCCGGTCTGCTCGAGGACGTTGTACTGCGTCATCTTCGCGACCGTCTTGCCGATGTCGGCGTTCTGCACGGCGTTCTGCGCGGCGGTCAGGTTGGTGACTTCCGTGTTTTCCACGTTGGAGTCCGCCGTCAGCTGGTTGACCGAAGCGCCGATGGTGCCGCGAGTGGCGGATACCGTGTTGATTGCGGCAGTGATGTTGGTCAAGGCCGTGGCGGCTGCGCCTACGCTGGTGAGGACGTCGGCGTTCAGACCGAGCGTGGTGGAGGACAGTGCACCGGTGGTTGTGGACGTCGTTGTCGCACCGCTTGACGTGCCATCGCTGGTGAACGTGGTCAACGCGGTTGCGCTGAAGACGGCCGATCCATTGAAGTTGGTAGTCGAGCCGATCTGGTTGATCTCAGTAAGGATCGACTGGAACTCGGTGTTCGCGGCCGTGCTCTGCGCGGTGGTGAGGCTGCCATTGGCGGCTTCCGTCGCCAGCGTAACTGCGCGGTTCAACAGCGTGGTGACCTGAGAGAGCGCGCCGTCGGCGGTCTGCAGCTGGCCAACGCCATTGGAGGCATTCTGGCTGGACTGTGTGAGTGCCGCTATGTTTGCGCCCAGGCCAGCGGCGATCGAGAGGCCGGCAGCGTCATCCGAACCGGAGTTGATCTTCAGACCGGTGGACAACTGAAGCAGGGTGTTCTGCAGAGATGCATTAGTAGACGAGAGTGCGTTTTCCGCACCCAACTGGGAAACACTGTTCAGGACACTTAGCATTTCGTATATCTCCTTATTTCAAATTCCGCCTGTGCCGAACTAGCCCGTCCCACTAAATGTCCGAATCGGTACTTGGTACAGGTGGTTTAATTACAGGCAATCTATCGGTATCTGGCGCCGCGAATTCTAGTGGGTAGAGAGAAAACCCTTATTTTCAGGGAACTTTCGTGTTATACGCACTTGCTACGTTCGGGTTACTCGCGCAGAAATCGAGCGGCGAAATCGCGAGTGGCGACACCGAAATGCAACTTAGTTCTCTACTTGTTTCTATGGGGTATGGGGCTGCGCCGGCGTAGTTGCAACCACCACCAGGTCGACGCGCCGATTCGATTTCCGGCCTTCCGGGGTTGCATTGGTGGCGATGGGCCGGTATTGCCCATAACCTGCCACCGAGATCTTTTGCGGATCGAAGCCGGATTCATCGACGAGCAGCGTCATCACCGCCATCGCGCGTGCGGTGGAGAGCTCCCAGTTGGAGCGAAACTGCGCGGTGTGGATCGGCTGATCGTCGGAATGTCCCTCGACGCGAAGGTCCAAGCCATGCAATGAGAGGACTTTGGCAATCCGTTGGAGTTTTGGCGCGGCCCCGGGCAGCAGCGCGGCCTGTCCACTATTGAAGAAACCCAGCTCACTCAGACTGATCACAAATCCCTCGGGAGTGACGCGCATCACTACCTCGTGGTCCTTGAGCTCCTGGCCCATGGCACTCTCGAGCTGCTGACGCAACTGCACGATGTCGACGGCCGCGGCGGAGGATACGGCTTCGGACGGATGATGCACCGCCGGCGTGTAGGTGGATGGGTCCGGCGGGAGATTGGGATAGGCGACACCGCGGTTCATGTCGCCTCCGGAGAATGCTCCCATTTGCTGGAAGCCAACACGGATGGCCTCAGAGAGCTTCTTGATGGTCCGGCTGTCGCGATACGACGAGGCGAACAGCACCACAAAGAAAGCGAAGAGCAAGGTAATGAAGTCGGCGTAAGACACTAACCAGCGATCGTGGCTAACGGGTTCTTCGGCGTGCCTGTTTCTTCTGGGCCTCATCGCGCCGCCACTTTCTGCGGGCCGCGCTTGCCAGGAGCAATCATGTAGCTGCCCAACTGCAGTTCAAGGGCGCGGGGATTCACTCCTTCAATGATGGAAAGGACAGCCTCCAGCATCATTTCCTGGACGATTTGCCGTTCTCGCAGGCGGATTCTGATCTTGCCAGCCCACGGCAGAAAGAGGAGGTTCGCGGAGGCGACGCCATAGATAGTTGCTACGAAGGCCACCGCGATGCCCTTACCGACCTCATTGATGTCCTCGAGGTGTTGCATGACCTGGATCAAGCCGAGAATGGCGCCGATGATGCCGATGGTGGGGGCAAAGCCGCCGGCGGCTTCGAAGACCTTTGGAACGCGCTCCTCTTTCTCTCCCTGATAGTCGAGCTGTAGCTCCATCATCTTGCGCAGATCGACGGCACTGACTCCATCGATTGCCAGCATCAGGCTTTCCTTCAGGAAGGGATCCTGGATCTTTGCCAGCTCGGAGTCGAGTGAGAGTAGACCTTCCTTGCGGGCTTTGTACGCGTAGCGCAGGAGGTTCTGGACCAGCGCGTCCGACTCGGGCTCTTCGTTCAGAAAAACATGCTTGAGCTGTCCAATGGCCAGCAGCACGGTCCGGAGCGGGAATTGCACCATCACCGCACCGATGGTCCCACCGATGACGATGAGGGCCGCGGTCGGCTGCAGGACCTGCGCCAGCCTGCCGCCATCCAGCACCAGGCCGACGCCGATTCCGGCCACGGCGAGGACTATGCCGCCGATAGTGCTCTTATCTATGGACATCTTTTTCATCAGGTCCATTCATCGGTACGTAAGCAGGAAGAGGAGCCGGTTGAATCGAAAGTCGCCCGCGGTGACAGCAGGTCTACCCTGGGATCGATGGAATTGGCCCTCTTCGCAAGCCGCAAACCAGATCGATCGCAGTCAACTGGTGAGCCTCTATCGGCATGTGGACCGATAAATTTCATCCCAATGGGCTGCGGGCGCCGTGTAATATCTCGCAAAGTACGGAGTAGCAACGGGCTTCAGCCTACGGTTAATAACAATAAGATCAGTTGGCTTTAGCCCTGAGCCCGTTCCTTCGGCGACCAACGAGGCCGTTTCGGCCCGCGGAAACCGGTTCAACGGGAAATGGGGCTTCCTCCTCGGGAACTCGGTCACGCCGTATAACATAGGCCGTAAGCCGACTAACCAATACATTCTGGAGGA
>Ga0302274_10001732_pt1 | contig 20549 bp, 20 predicted proteins | sample III_Bog_N2_1_FD_198755 | JGI IMG/M metagenome (GOLD analysis project Ga0302274, IMG submission 198755) | Peat permafrost microbial communities from Stordalen Mire near Abisko, Sweden - III_Bog_N2_1 | ecosystem: Environmental > Terrestrial > Soil > Wetlands > Peat | place: Sweden: Abisko...
CTATCGGCATCGCTCCACCACCGCTCCGCCACCGCTCCGCCACCAGCCGTCAACCTATCGGCATCGCTCCACCACCGGGCCGTCAACCTCTACCGGCTTAAAGCAAACGTATGTTTGGCCGTATCGTAGCCGTAGCCGCGTTGCCGCGTGCTATCGCCATGCAAAGTGAAACGATGCCGTCTATCTTCTCCCGGCTCTTGCTCTTACTTGGCTTGATGTTGCCAGCCGGGTCAATCTCAACCATCGTGTTAGACGCCATCCAACGTAATACCGGGTTACCGCCGTGAGCGAGTTCGCCGGAAAGAACAAGCTCCATAAGCCGTTTGGTGGGTGCGCCCATGCTTGCGAAGCCTTGGCCGAATTCCACCATCTGGAAGCCGTCGCCGGTGAGTTGCGTGCATATCTGCTGAGCGCCCCAGCGGTCGAAGGCTATCTCACGAATGTTGTAGAGCTTGCCAAATGCTTTTATCCGGTTGCGGATTACATCGTAGTCAATAACTGTTCCCTCAGTTAGATTGAAAAGCCCTTGCCTATTCCATACATCGTAGGGAACTCTATCCCGCTTCACTCTTGCCGGTAGGTTGTCACCGGGCAGGAAGAATTCACAAAGAACGCGCCATTTGGTATCGCTGCCGTGGGGCGGGAAGAGCATTACGAAGGCTGAGATGTCGATGGAGGTGGAAAGATCAAGGCCAGAGTAACAAGGGCGTCCTTTGAGCGCTTCGCGGTCTACCTCACCGTTGCAGGCGTCCCATTTATCCATCGGCATCCATTGAGTGCTATTCGTGGTCCAAACGCCCAGGCGAAGCCTGAGTACACCGTTGAGGCTGGCCGGGTCGTTCTTTGCTTTCCGTACCGCGTCCGCCAAGTCTGAGCGGCTAACTGAGACATCAAGATTCGGGTTGGCCTTGACCCATGTTTCAGGGTCCTCGTAATCATCCCCCTCGTCTAATCCGGCAATCCACCCATACCAACGATCATCCTCAAAGATGCCGTTCAAGACGTTAGCCACGTAAGATCTTTGTTGCCAACACACACTGTTACGGTCTGAGCCTGCTGTAGTGATGGCAAAGAAGAGCGGACTTCTACGCTTGCCAAGCGCGGAAACTAAAACGTCCCACAGCTTCCTACCACTGGTAGACCAGGCCGCTAACTCATCGGCAATAATGCATTGAGGCCGCAGGCCATCGAGGCTATCTTCATCGCTGGCAAGCGGCTGGAACTTGCTGGCGGTGTCCGGGATGAATAGCGAATCGCGGTAGTTCTTTACTCGTTTCTTCAAGACGGGCGACTGCTTTATAATCCGGCAAGCTTCATCGAAAACGATTTTGGCTTGTTCTTTGCGCGTAGCAATACTGAAACATTCCGCGCCGGGTTCGCCGCTGCCTAGAAGCTCATAAAGAGCCACGCAGGAGGCGATCATACTCTTACCGTTGCCGCGCCCCAATTCGATGTAAGCAAACTTGAAGCGCCTGTATCCGGTGTCGGTGAACTGCCAGCCAAAAAGAATCCATAGGAGTGCCTGCTGCCACGGTTCAAGCTTTAGCTTTTGACCAGCCCATTGTCCAACCGAGTGATGGCAGAAGGTTTGAATGAACGTGATAATGTGCTGGGCCTTCTTCGGGTTGAAGGTTAGACCGCGTTCGTGGCCGTTCGCAAGATCACGTTGGTGGCGTTCAATGGTCAGGCGGACAAGCTTGCTTGCGACAACACGGCCCGCTAAAACGTCGTCGATGTACGATAAAGCCTTATTCACGCGACCCTTTTACGGGAAGGTGTAAAGATTGCATCTTTGTGGGACCAGCCCCAATAGGCTCATGTAAGGTAATACCCATCTGCGGGGCGTCCGCGCCTAGTTCTTCCGCTGTTAACCCGGCCATGAATTCCGCGAAGCTATCGGTAGGTTCCGCCGTACCGGTCGTGAGGCGGCTTCTGCTACTTGGAGTAAGGCCGAACTCAACCATAAACTTGCGGAGTAAATCCAAGGCGGTATTTGCGATACTTACGTGCGGATTCTGAATGGGGAACCCACTCTTGGGACTTTTTAAAATCGTGCCAAACTTGGCGATACCTTCCTCCGCGCTCACCCACCGGCTCCAACACTGGCAGTAGGCGGCAAGGGCCGCGCGATCAACATTGGTAAGCAGGCCGAGGCTTGTCAGTTCTTTTGAGATGCGCTTCCACTCTGCTTTGGCGTTCTTATCCAAATGCTTCGGACAGGTTGGCGTACCTCCCGGCTTAGGCTCATTCTTTGAAAGCGGTCTCCCTCCAGGATTCCCCTGCGCGCGTTTGAGCGCGGTTGGCTTTGGTCGGCGTCCTACGCTCATGGCTTCACCAGCACAATCACCGGCTCAGTTGCTACTTCGTCGCCCATACCAGCGCCGACTCGGTGCTGCATCGGAAATTCGTCGGTCTTGATGTACTGGAAGCCGACTTCTTTGGCCGCGCTCCGAGTCCATTCAGCGAGTGGGTAGGTTGCGCTGCCTATGTTCACATCCGCGATGTTGATGATTGATGTTGCGCCAGCTTTCAACGCGGCGAACTGGAGTCTGAGCATCGGAACTAAGAAGCCGATGCGCCAATCTTCACCAGTCGAATAGCGGTTACAGGATTGCGTCCCTTCGGATGAATAGATTTCTTTGCAGAAGTATGGCGGGGACGTGAAAGCAAAGTCGCAACGATTCCTGACTAGCTCGATGTCAACATCTTCGGCGGGCAAGTTGTACAGTTCAACATCGTCCTGAAAGCCAAGGTCAGACGCGAGCTTGGCGTTACCTGCATGGGTCAAGGTGTTCGGGTCAATGCCGATGTACTTGCCAGCGAGTCCAGATGCAAGGAATCCGATCAGTCTTCCGCCGTATCCGGTTGAAGTATCGAGGACGACCGCGCCCGGTTTGCAATATGTTCGGTACAGGTGGCAAGCGAACCCAGGCCGGAAGTTTGAACAGGCTTGTGTGCCGGAAACGAAGCTCAAGAAACCGAAATATCCTGCCGGGACCTTGCCGGATTCAAGTTCCTGTTTGATCGCTCGGCGTAACAGCTTGTCATTTCCGAAACTTTCGAACGGGGATTTCATCTTCGTAGCAGCGGCAAGGAGTCGGTGAGGATGGTACGTATCTGCGATCTGGTATCCGGCATTCGTTCCTATGAGCGATTCCGGGTCGGTGGTCGCAAGCTGGTTCAACTCCTGCATCGAAACGTGTAACGGCAGATTGCGGTATGGAAAGCCAGTCGCTCGAAAGTGATTGAATGCTGCGTCAATGATTCGGTCGTCGCTGATTGGATGGGCGTACTCGGATAGGTTGCCAATGTCGGTTTCCGGCAAAAGCTCGCTCAATTCTTTATCAGTGAAGAACGGTTGTAAGTCCATCTCACCGGCAAGCTCACCTAAGATTGCCGAGTCCCAATCAAGGCCGATTTCAGCCGTCCTGTTATCGGCGATTGCCAGCGCTTTTGCTTTGCTGTCGGTCGCCATATCAAGGTCGGTACGCTGGACCGCGATAAGCTTCGTCCCATCGCTCTGGATCACCATGACATCCTCAAGCCCAGCGGCCTGAGCGTTGGCCACCGTCTTGTTCCCGGCGATAATCGTGCCGTGCTTGTCGATAAGGATTGATCGGCCTGCGCCATACTCCCGGAGGCTCCGCTCTACCAACTGGTTACCGCGCTTTGTGCCTTTATTGGCGTTTTTGGGGTCTGGAATCAGTTCGTTGATGGTCATCTACATAGGCTGCGCGAAAGTCGATACCCCTAAGGTTCATTTCGCATGTATAAAAGTTGACCCACGTCGGGTCAGGCGTAAGTCGTTGAAAACAAAAGACATCCCCCTATCCCTTTGGTAACATTGCTACTTACTTGTCAGTGGCAACTTACTCGTTATTTCGAGTCCCAGAACATGTCTTGTTACTTACCTCTACCTCTTGCCGCATTAGGTCCGCGTGTGAAATTAAAACCCGGCTGCCGTCAAAGCGTTATGGTGTTCGGCGCAATGACCCTCTAGATTTGAAAGAACATACTGAAGATCTGGACGGAGTCGCAACTTAATCAAATGGTGAAGGTGTTCCGCCACTTTGTTGCAACCGGCAGTCTTGCACATCACGTTGTCCGGATGCATGAAATACCAACGACGAAATTTCTGCCACTTCCAGCCGTAAAGTCGCTCAGTCGTGGTGCTGCGTTGCTGATGATCAGGGCAGTAGCCATTAGCCACCAACGCGCCGCATTGCGGCATCGCGCAAGGTTTGAGGCTAAGCTGCGGCAACTGTCACCGCATGCGCCGCGATTCGCTCCAACGCCGTCTCGTAATAACCGGCGTCCGTCTCGAAGCCGATGTAATCCAGCACGCAATAAGAACCGTCCGGCATCGGCTACACCCCCAGCATCATCTTCAATACGATTGGCAGAGCGGCTTTTATAGCTTCGATTGTCAGAGTCCCGGTCTTCGCAACGACGAACTCCTTCGTCTTGTTCCACACGGTATCGCTGCGTATGGCGTCGATAAACTCATGACCTTCCCAGGTCAGGCTTGTAGCCTTCCAGGAGTGCCCCTGTAGGCTTGAGCAGTCAGTTGCTTCAATCAATCCTGCCTTGTGAAGTAACATCACATGGTAAGAGACTTCTTCATCCGTAGAACCGGGTACTTCAATGTCGATAAGCCCGTCCAGCGGTGACGCTTCGATCTTGAACAAGATCGCGCGTATAAGCTCCGTGTTCCGTTGCACGTTGTTATCGTAGATCACTAAGCCACCACCGCCGTATGATCTACGATAAACGTCTGCATGACCCGGTACGCTGCGGCAACCGTCACCGCATGCGCCGCGATTCGCTTCTCAGCTAGTGCAATGTAATTTGATTGGCGCGCCACATAAAGGCGGGCGGAAGTCGCTTATGTGGGAAGGTGGGCGGGTACAAATCACATGCCTTGATTCGTACCATGTTGTCGCCGCGCGGCGCGAAAGGAGTAAGCGAAGCGTGCCGCGTCTCACCTGCTTATAGGTTTGTTAGTTAAGATTTGTCTGAGCGGCACACCCACGAAGTCTTAGGAGAGATTTACAGCGGAGCGCCATCTACCGTTCGCGGCGGCGGATGAAAAGCCGCTTGTACGGTGCGACGAAATACTCGCCGTTCACGATGTAGTAGGTCGTCCCGCTCATTGGTGCCACGTCTACTCGAAGAGCGCAGACGTCGTTCAGCTTTGTTACGTTGCTCCTCGTACCTTTCTTATCGACCTGAATTTGCACCGGGTAGGTCCTGGTGCGCAACTCGTCACTGTATTCGTAGCCGACAAGTTCGAACTGCGCGGGGTTGTACTTATCAAGGAAAGAGATAGGGACGCCCATGACGCCGTCATAGTCGCCGGGGATCGCGTCGGTGAACGGCACTTCAATCGCGTTGAAATTGTCGTACGGGTCGTATGCCGCCTTGCCGTTCATTTCCTTGTGCTTGCTGAACCGGAGGTTGTCTTCCATGGTCATCAGCGGCAGCTTCGGGTGTCGGCGACCATGGTCCAAATTGGTGAACCAAACCGAACTAGATCGACCCATGACCCTGCCGTTGACTATCCTGTAGTTGCTTCCCTTCCTCCCGGACTCAAGCATGACCTTCGCTTGTTTAGGCGGAAGGTCGAAGAGCATATCGGTTCCCATTGGGGTGACGCCCATCCACAGCTTATTGGCCTTGATGAGTGGGAAGATCTCCTTATACGTGATCGCGTTCTTGTTTGCTATGATCAGGAACTTCTTGCCGTGCTCCGCGAGTTGGGCGACGTACTCGCGGAACAGGGAGAAGGGCGGGTTGGTGATGACGATGTCGGACTGTTTCAAAAGCGCGATGCAATCAGCGCTGCGGAAATCCCCACCGGCGTACTTATCGTCTCCTTTCAAGGCAACCCGAGCGGCCTTGTTGCGGTTGAGGAAGAGCTTCACGTCGTTTATGTTCACCGCGCCGTCGCCGTCCTCGTCCTTCACATGGTCAACGATGACGGCAATCGCCTTTGGCTTCTTGCGCTTGCCATTCCCCTCGTTGTATTCGGGAAACAAGGTGCCCTGACCAGCAACGGGAGATCCGTTGTAGCTGGTGGTGATGAGTTTCTTGAGTCCAAGCCTGTTGAAGTTGGCGGCGAAATACTTGAAGAAGTTGCTCTCAAACGGGTCGTCGCAGTTGCAGTAGACGATCTTGCTACGGAAGGTGTCTGGGTCGAATTCGAGGTAAGCCTCGACCTCTTTTTGAATATCGACGTACTGGGTGTAGAACTCGTCCTGCTTGGCTGCTTTCGCTTTGCCTAGACTGGCATGAAATCGGTTCATAACCAGATCGAGGGAAGTTGAGAAGCGTGGAATCGCTGGGGATCAAAATGTTCGCACAGATTCGATACCAGAATGTGCGAACAGTTTGAGACGAAAGTGTTCGCACAGATACGTTACTTCCGAGAACGGCGGCGGGGAAAGCGGTGCAGGATGCCGGACTATAAAACGGTTCGGCAATTCCAGCCTGATCCGTGGTTTTTTCTTCAGCCATAGTCCATTTTAAACTTAAAGGGCCACCCGGTACACCGGGGCGGGTAGACCTTTCACCTTTGTAACCTCCGGGGGGAGAACACCGTATGATGTGGTGTGGTGTGCTGTGCTGTGCTTATATAAAAAAAGTCTGTTGATACCTTTACAACACACAAATATACGGTGGACCACTGGACCCTTGACCCCTTTTCACCCACCCACCACACCCCACCGCACCAAAACCCAACAAAAACCACCCACGATTTCACTGACGGGCGGTCCATCCTATCGTAACTAAGGGGGTAGACCGGTCCTCTTCACGCTTTCCGGTCCACCCCTCAGACGCTACACGGCCCCTTCCTTCTTCTCAACAGGGGGTGGACGCCACACCATTGCCCTCTTTGTCGGGCTTAACCGTTTCTTGAAGCGCCGCCACTTTAAGCGCCGCAATATGTCGGCGAGACGTGTGCCGTCCAGATGGCCGGTTTTTCCGATCTCAAGATTCAGTTGCACCAGAATCTCGGTGATTGTAACCTCCGTCTTCCCTTCCAGCATTTCCGAAACCGTATCGTCCCACGTATCGGGCAGCATACGTTCTTCGGCCTCTTCTTTAGCCAGCGCCTTCACCACGGCGGTCAGTTTCCAACTCACCCCCGCCAGGAACAAGTCACGGGCTTCCGCCCATATCTGGTCCCGGTCACGCGCTAGCGCGTCACGATCAGTGAAGGAACCTTCAATGTTAGTGACCACCGGCTTACAAGCCACCGGCCAAAAGCGCCTGTTGCCGGTTGTGTCCTTGAGATAGCAATCGTTGTCCGTGGAGCCAAAGAAGACGGACTGGCGCGGGTAGCGCTTGTTAATGCGTCCATAGGGGGAGCGTACCCGATCCGCCGTCTCGGTCAGGAACGCCTTCAGTTCATCGACCGCTGCCTTTCTCGTGTGCACCATCTCTTGAAGCTCCACGAACCACGTACCGTGGATATCCAGCTTGGTATCGGGCCGAGCCAGATCCGCACCTAACACGCCGCGCCATTTCACCACCGGCATGAGCGCATTGACGGCTGAATTCTTACCCAGATTTTGATCGCCTTCAAACACCAAACAACCGTCCACTTCGCAACCAGGACTCATGACCCGCGCTATCGCGGAGATGAGGAAAGCTTGACCGACCGCCGATGTGTAATCGTCGTCGGGCGCACCCATATAAGTGTTCAGCCACTTCCCCACCCGTTTCGTACCATCCCATGTCAGGTTATCCAGGTAATCACGCACCGGATGGAAGCGATGCTCTTCGGCGACGGAGAGCATACTGTCGTAGATCAGCGGCGTCCCGAAATCAACACCAACCGCGCGATTGAGCGCTAACCGGATCTTCGTCACGTGGGCGTCTTCCACTTCAGCGCCCTTCGTAAAGAGTTCGGAGCCAAGATCCCGCATAACGATGGCGCGATGAGCGAAGTCATCGTAGGAAATCACGCCATGCCACTGGGGAGAAGTATTGAGGATACAGTGAACGTTCTTAATCGTCTTCATAACACCCGTTTCAGAGCAATCCAGCTTGTCGATGTAGTCTGGATCGGGCCCTTCCTCTTCAGGGGATGCTGTTATGAAGCTGGTGTTAGCCTTCTCTTTCCGCTCTTCGGCCTGTTCATCCAGCGTGAGGTAATTCATCATCGATTCCGACATCTGGAAACAGTGGCGGTCATCATGGCCGGGGCAATGCTCATCAGCCCACTTTTTCAGGTCCCGGTAGATGGATATCGAGTCGCCACCCATCTTACGCAGACCCATCGCGTAGCCGAGCATCGCTTCATGGCGAGACCCTTCAGGAACGACTTCACCCGGCTTCACCCTCTTATAAGCTTTGATCTTGGCGTTGTGGCCCTTCGCCTTACTGATCGCCGCCTTCCACGACACCGGTAATGGGGCGATGGGCACCGTGGTCCAGTCAACGCTAGGGTGCACCTCAAAACTATAGACTTTGCCGGTCGCCACACGGACAGAAGGTGGAGCGCCCACATATCCGTGGTAACCCTTCACATCGATGCCTTCAGCCAACCCGCCGATGGAGTTCTTGATCTTGAAGTTTACGGGTTGCTGGAAGTAATAGTGACGGCCACCGCCCGGTGTTACCACAGTCAGGGTGACCGGCAGCTTGCCGTACTGGGCTTCCAGCTTCGCCAAGCTAGCCACTCCCCCGTGGCGCGGGTCCTGATCGATCACCACCACCTTGTGGCCGGTGGCGATGCCGATGTTGGCTTCCGGGAAGTCGCGCCACCAATTGGATATCACTTCAGGATCGGTAGACGCCAGCGCGGGCCAGTCCTTCAGGATAGCCACACTGTCGTTCAAAGGAATGACGTGGTAACCCTGTTCGGCCAGAACCAGGGCACCCAAGTATTTGGGGTTGGTGAAGTGTGGATCGGGTGGCTCCGCCCAAGTCGCGGCGTCTTCGGCGTCAGCCTCAGCCATATAGGAATCTAATTCGTCAGCAATGCGGTCGCCATCAAACATTTAAAAACCTCTCCTTATAGGGGTTCCCTAGTGAATACCCGCGCTGAAGCCGGTTCAACCGGAAATTCCTCAAACTTTAAATAATTTTCAGCGGCCATCTCGCGCGGACGGGTATTCAAAGAGGTGAAATACAATAAAGCCCGTCAACCGCAGGCCGCTCTCGCCTTTCTCAAACGCATCAAGGATGAAGCTGAAGCCGAAAAGCCGCCAGCGGCCCCCATAAGAAAAACCCTGCCTGTAACGGTCAAGCGGCTGTGGATCGATTGGGAATTAGCCGGTCCCCTCGATCTAAAGAAGGTTGGTGCCGACAACTTCTTGAGTCACCCGGCGACGAAGCCCCTACTGGTGGCGTTCGGCGCGGATGATTCGTTTATACAGCCGATAGACCTAACTGTAAACCCCACATTGCCGGATTACCTGCTGGAAGCGATATTGAATCCTGAGACCACCATCTGCGCGTGGAACGCATCCTTCGAGCGGAAAGTGCTGCGCTACTGTTACCGCATCGATCTACCGGCAGAGCGCTTCTTCGATCCATCCTCATTAAGCCGGTATCTGACGCATCCAGGGAAACTCAGTGAAGCGTGCCGGAGCCTGGATATGGGAACCGATGGTAAGGACAGCGCCGGTACCAAGCTGATCGCCCTCTTCTGTAAAGCCAGTAAGACTACGCAAGCGAATATCAAAAAGGGCCAGCCGCCCATCTACTATAAGGACCGGCATTCACACCCCGAGCAATGGGCCCAATTCATCGCCTATTGCGTCCAGGACGTGGTAGCCATGCGTGACGCCACGCGCCTGATGGAGTCGATCACAACACTGCCGGACAGCGAGCGCCTTATATGGTTAGCGGATCAAGCCATCAATGAGACTGGTATCCCGATAGACCGGGCGTTCGTAGAGAACGCTAACCGTCTGATGAATGAAGAGGACGCCCGTGTAAGGCAGCAGCTTATTGATAAGACGGGGATGAAGAACCCGAATTCCGACCACCAAATCAAGAAGTGGTTGGCTGATCACGACTACCCGATGGTATCGGTGGCCGCTGACTGTGTAGAAGCGTCCCTGATCAATCCCGATACGCCCGGTGAGGTTAAAGAAGTGTTGGCTCTACGGAAACTGATGAGCGGCGCGGGGCCCAAAAAGCTGAAGGCGATCTTAAACAACATGTCATCGGATGGCCGGTTAAGAGGACAACACGTTCACTATGGAGCCAGCGCAACAGGTAGGTGGTCAGGCCGGTCGGTACAACCGCAGAACCTACCGAAGCCGGAAGACGCCATTAAGGACCGGGTAGAGGAAATCACGAATTGCATTCGCGCCGGTCACACGCCTGATGACATAGACCCGGTAAGCGCTGTGACATCCACGATCCGGTCATCATTCCGCCCTGGAAGCGACAAGGTGCTGGTCATTGCCGATTACAGCATGATTGAGGTCAGAACGTTAGCCGATCTCAGCGGATGCAAGGTTATGTTAGACGCCTTCCGTAACGGCGAGGATGTCTATAAGCACTTCGGAGCGATCATATTCAACATATTGTATGAGGAAGTCACAAAGAAGCAGCGTGACTTTGCTAAGGTGCCGATCCTCGGCTGCGGCTACCAGATGGGCGCTGCCCGGTTCCAAAGCTACTGTAAGTCCTTCGGTCATGACATCACCATAGATCATGACATCACCATAGAAGAGGCTCAAAGGCTGGTCACACTCTATAGGGACACGTACCATGAGATACAACAATTTTGGAAGGATTGCCACGCCGCCGCTATGCAGGCGCTACAGCTTAAAGAGATTATTGAACTGGATGACAAGCTAGTGTTCGATGCTCGTGATGAACGCTTCATGAGCGTTACGTTACCTTCAGGCCGGAAGCTTTACTACCGTGACGCGCATATCATTCTGGTCCACAAAGAGGAGTGGGGCGGTATGGTGCCGATGATCGTCTATCGTACCCAACATCAATACAAACCGGCTGATGGCGAGGTGGAGAAGGTTAACAACAGGCGTAAGCCGGGAGTACCGTATGGGTTCACAGATACGTACCCAGGCAAGCTAACCGAGAACGTGAACCAAGCTTATGCCCGGTGCATCCTGGCGGATGGGATGACCAGAGCCTTAGCTGCTGGTCTGAAGGTAGTCACTCACATACATGATGAACTGGTCGTTGAAGCTAACCGTAGTGATGGTGAAGCGGTAAGACAACAGCTACAGGACATCATGTGTACGCCGCCAAGCTGGAACCCCAACCTTATAGTAGGCGCGGAAGCCTACATTTCCGATTTCTACCGCAAAGAGCCCAAGGTTAAGAAAAATCCGTAAAAAAAAGTTCAAAATAACCGGTCGCCCTCCCCTTTTGGACGGGTATTCACACTTAGGCAGGCAAGAAAACGAAAGTGATTGAGCCGGTCAATTTTCAAAAGAAAAAAGGTAGATAGAAGTCATATGAAGTTCACCCCGAACTCGAATCCTAACAGTGGCTTTAAAGCACCTCCCCTGGTGCCTGAAGGCTTCTACAAATTTCGCGTCACCAAGGCGGTTGACGGGAAAAGTAAAAAGAACAAAGACGATATGGTTACCCTGGCCATGATCGTCGTAAACGCCAAGTACAGTGCCACGATAAAGGACTGGATTGGTGCATGGGAATATGGCGACATCAAAGCCACCCAGTTTTGCGAAGCAGCGGGGTTACCGCTCAACGGTGAACTCACTGCCCGCGCCGCTGTCAACACGACAGGCTATCTGGAGATCAAACACCGGGAAAGTACAAACGACAAGTACCCCGGCCTCCAGCACGCCATCACCTATATGACACGTGCGGATATGGAACGGGAGGGTTTGCTGAAACCTCAACCCGCGACAACCCCCGCCCCCGCTTCCGCTCCGGCTCCCGCCCCCGTCGTCAACGGCGTTGCTTACACCAACGGCGCTTACACCAACGGCAGCGGTGTCTCTCACAAGCCAGATACGACGGAATTGCCCGCCGATCTGGTATCACCCGCCAAAGCCGCCGAGCTAGAGCAAGCGGCCACGGATTACTTCGTCGATGACGATGTGCCGTTCTAACAAGGATTCGGCGGGGCCACCCAAACATGGCCCCGCCCAACCAAGGAGAAAACAACCCATGAGAAGCAATGACCCCGACGACATCCTCCTCGACCCGGACGACCAATGAACAGCATAAAAGATTTGACGCCCTGCGAACGGTTTGTGAAAAACGTGGTAGCCCACAGCCTGGAGCCATTGACCCTCGCCCAGATTCAAAAGCTCACCGGTTACCGGACGTTGCCATTAGTCAGGACCAGCGTGAAGTTCCTAACCAAGGCGCGAGTGCTAGTGGAGTCCATCATAGAGGGCGGTGAACCTGTCTACAGTGCCAGGGTAAACGCACCTAAACAACAGCAACAGGGAGCCTAACCATGTTCTTTAGTGATCGTCATGAAGCGGCAATCGTAAAGGCTCTGACCGGCGCAAGCGACGGCTTGAGCGAGTCACGGCTCCAGGCGGTCTCCAGCTTACCAAAGAAGGACTTGGGCGTGTATCTTGACTCGCTATCGAACGAGGGCTTGATCAAGCGGAAGGGACCACTCTATGTGTTATCCAATGAACTCCGCGCTGAAATAGACGGCGATAGGGAAGCTGCCGACGCCACAGTGAACGCCGAAATCATCACATCCGACCCGGAAGAGAGTGAGGATGATAGAGCCGTAGAAGCCGATGAAGATGACGATGAGCCGCTATCGGAAGAGGACCAGGAAGAGTTAGCGCGGGAGCTTCAAGATGATGGCGGCACACTCGACCCGGAGTACGTCGAGCGTTGGGCAGGTGAGCCGCCGCCCAAAGCGAAGCCGGTGATCGCACCGCTAGGTAAGCCAAGGTCGAGCCAATACCTTGGCGTATCCAAGAAGGGTAAGTCGTGGATGGTGCAAGGTTCGCTAGGCAACGGCCAGATGATCAGAATGCAAACCTTCCCGACCGAACTGGAAGCGGCGCAACATTACGATTCGTGTATGCGCACCCAAGCTGCCGATCCAGCCAGCAGGAGATACAACTTTCCGCGAGATGGCGAGAAGAATCAGAGCGACTACTTCGCAATAACCGGCCCGCCGAAAGGCACCGGCGCTAAACCGCACGCGAAGCCGGGACCCAAGCACCCGCCCCCGGTTATCCCCGCCGCTGCCCCAGCGCCCAAGGCTGCGCTGCGGGAGATCGTTGAGCCCATCGTTACGCCCGTAATGCCGGTGCCGGTGGAGCCGGTGGAGCCGGTGGAGCCCATTGCATCGCCGGTGGTGCCAACAATTCCCTGCCCCGCAAACACGTTCATAGTGCCGGACGTAGCCACACTCGTACGCCAATCCATCGACGCGGCACGGAGCCGGGGAGCGGTAAGCGTGACCTTAGGCGTCGATGCGCTGGATTTGTTGCTGGGTTAAGCGGACGCGGACGTCGTGTAGCGGAACGGCTCCTCTGCCGCAGGCTTCGGAAAGAATCTTCGCCGCTCCGCGTAACGCACAATCGCATCGGGTAGAACATCCGTCATCTCCCAGAGGGGTAACGACCCAAGGTGGTTTGCCTGACGCCGCGACGGCTTATAATAACCGACTTCAACACCCTTTACCGGACTTCCATCCGCGTAGTAAAGCACCGTCTCTGCATGTTCAGGGGTGATAAATTTTCTGTATGTACGCCCATGCTCATGGATCACGACGCCGTTTTTACTCGTTTCTTTTGAAAAGTGAAAATCGATGTATTTGCCCGGTTCTTCCGATACCGTGAAGTTCTTGCCGACTGTTACTGCATCTAATGTTATGTTGGCGTCTTTCAGCTTGCCCAGTATGAGTTGCGCTTGCTTGTCGGTAAGGTCATGAAGCACTGGCTGCGCGGCTAGAGGCCGTGTCAGATAAAAAGCTGTTCCGTTGAAGACGTTTTGGTATGTGCTCTTCCGTTTATTTTCGTAGAATAGGTACTGCGCACGCTTCAACCAGTTCCCCACATTTCTCGTTTGACAGAACAGGAAAACTGGAGGTCCGGTAATGGAGAGGTCTAATTCCTCCCCCTCTTCGATGGACTTGCGGAGCGCCTTCACTGTCGCCAGTTCCGTTTTCTTATTTATGAGGTAATTGCCGTGTCCGTCTTTCTCTTGCATCGCCTCATCAAACTGATCGTTATCCAAGTAAGAAAGCTGGAGTAGCGCCTCAACCGAATCGGGCAGGCGCGGCCAGAGCTTCCGCTTTGTAAGCCGTTCATCGTTGGCTAAGCGGAGTAACTTCTGCTGCCAGGAATAATCAGGATGTTGATAGTGGAGGCTCAAGCCCCTGAGGGCTTTGTGGTTAATGTTACGCGCCTTCGTCATGATTTGCGCAACGGTGGATCGTCGGGCCATTCCTAACATCTAGCATAATGCTAGCGAGTCGCTAACGTCTTTGTATTCGCGAGTCGCGAGTGGCTGTATGCTGGCGAGTCGCCGATATAGACGACTTTGCCGTTTCGTCCGACCGTCAGATTTGCTGAAGCCGGAACACCTTTCGCCGATATCGGCGAAAGGTGTTCCGGCTTTCTCAAGTAGTAATCGTGGAGTGACATGGTTACCGCGCCTTTCCGCGCCGCGCCGGTGGACCGAGGGCGAGCTAGTTGCACAGTGTGCAACTAGCTGAAAAATCTCTTTGAGAATTTCCCGACCTTGCCCATACCAAATTGGTATGAATACTCATACTGCCATTTCTGACGACAAGCTCAAACAATTCACCGCCGCTATGTCGGTCGTCGAAGGCGACGATGCCGACGCCTACGCAAAAAAGCGTGAGGGTTGCCTGGGGTTGGTGGGCCGGATCGAGAAGGTGTACGATAGCGCCGTTGACTATAATGTGGGCAACGCAAAATCCGCAGAACTCGAAATAGAGGCTATCCCGCCGTATGGCCGCAATTATGAGTTGCTCTACTCAATTGATCTGGCGCTAGACAGTCCGCTGATGGACTTCGCCGATTGGCCGGGTAACCCCCCGGACGGCTCTGGCGAACAATTTGAAAGCGGCGAAATCGATACCAGTCTGCTTGATGCGCTTTGGCCTTCTGCGCGATCCACCGACTAGCTTGAGACGGAGGAGAGGATCGCGCAAATAATCCGCCGTTGCCAAGCCGGGTGGCCGCTTCTATTTCAGCCACGACACCTCACCCACTTTGACGCGCCGCGAGACATGCAGGAGATGTGTGTCGCGCGGCAGCCAGCGCGGGAGGGTGGGGTGTCTTTGCGGACGCCGCGTAAAAATCTCCTGAGAATTTCCCTGCCCGCCGCCGACTCCTAAATATGCCCACCCAAGAAATTGAACTCACCGCTCCAACCAAGCCAATAGCCACGACGTGGCGCGACACCTATCTCCCACCATGGAAAGGCCGCAAACAACTCCTCCATAAACGCGACCTACGCGCTGCGGGTTACCCGGGAGGATTTCTTGCGGCTTTTACGCGGGTCATTCAGCCGGTTGCCGGGTGGACGCCGCGTGTCGGAGAGCGTCGTAGAGGCGCGAGACGTACACCAATTGCGCCTACGGACCAAATTTATTTTAGCGGCTGCCGACTGAGCCGATTGAGATGAAGTGCCGGTTCATCCCTTCTGCCGTCGCCGCTCCGCATTCCGCCGTTTGAATTCCCAGTCAATAACGCGCCGCGACGACACACAGTAGAGTTGTGCGTGGCGGCAGCCAGCCTGGGAGGGTGGAGGTGTGTTCAGCCGCGCCGGTCCCCTTTGTGAAGCGCGGGCGGGGCGTTTTGCGCGTCTTACCGCACAGCTTCCCAGATGAATTGAGTGCCGTTGAAATTATCATTCGGTATACGCCCCGCCCACACAAGCCAGACCATGTTCAACACGATGATTGAGCCAAGCCCAGGGTCCGCGCCCTGTTTTTCGGCTAGCGGGCGACGGGCAAAATCCTCAACCTGCGCTTCGTAGCTGGAAAGGATCGCTTCGTGTTGTTTTGGGTGGGTGTCCCACCCTTTTCGGTAGCCCTCGAAAGCCAAAAATAAAGCATGTTCCGCCTCAGCGTCCAGAACGTCTAGTATGACGCCAAACCCAGCGGGTTGGTCGTTCCTCAAGAAGGCGGACGCCTTGGTCAGTCGGGCAGGATAAGACGGTTTGCCCGTCGCTATTTCCCATGTCAAATTTTCGCGCCACGGTGCGGCCCCGGTAGAAGATGACATCTTTTCACCTCTTTTGTATCTTACATTAGCCGCGCCGGTCCCTGAGCCGTCAGAATGTCTGGACAACTTGGTAGATCAGACTGAGACTTTTCTTTCCGCCGCGCCACCCTATTATTGTGACAACCAAAAAACAAACAAAGTCCGCCTTCAAGCAACTCACCGACCCCGTGGAAATCAGACTCGCGGTAAACTACTGGCGACACAAAGGCTTGCGGGACCGCGAAGAAGAGAAAATTGCGTCTGACCAGCTAAAAGCCGATATACGAAGCCACCGCGAAAGTAAGGCCGCCGCGATACACGAAATCATCCGCAGCGCCCCCCCTATCGCCGCATCTGTTCAGTGATCGCACCGACCACCGATACCACGGACCGGACGCCTAACCGCGATCCGGGCCGTTTCACATTTTTTGAGATTTTTCTGGTTCGACCACCACTCCCATTACAGAGCCGCGCCGCGCTATGCAGCCGGTTGTATCGCCTCACGCGCTGAGACGTGAGAGAGCGAGTCCACCAGCCTCCATCCATGAGATGCGACACGCTGGACATCCCAGCACCCCACCCCGATATCACGCTGGGCAAAGTACTAGAGCGATAGCCACAGAGTACTTTGCCCCACCAAGCGGTCGGAGGCGGGAGCGTGTCCGGACTTCCCGACCCGTGTAATCATTTGAAAGCATATCGAAGAATGCTACACGGGTGAAGGGCCCACGCGCACTCTGGCGGAGCTTACCGACCTGTGTGCGAACGTGCGAAAATGAGTCGAATTTATACGCTTTGTGCGTTTTGCACGCTTTTGTTTTCAGCAAGATGAAGAAAACAAAGGCCAACTGTTTTTGAAGCGCAGAATTTGCTGAAGTCATATAATCCTTTAGTTTCAATATGTTGAAAAACGTGTGTGAAAATAAGTCTCACACGATGGTACATTATAAGGTATGCCCGCTAAACGAACGACCCTGGAACTGTACAAGCGACACTCGCGTTGTGAGACTCTCCCAACTCTTGAAAAACCCCCCGAAAACCCCGACTTCTACTTCAAATGCGCCTGCAATTTCTACCTGCGGGGGTTCCGGCCAAGTGGTGAACAAATCGACAGGAAAAGTCTTCTCACAAACGACTTTGATAAGGCTGATGACCTCCGCCTCGCGATGATTCGCGAAGACCTTGGCAAAGCTAAGCAAGAAGCTGCACATGGCAAGCTGATCGATGAGTGCATAAAGGATTACCTCAAATCCTGGAACCTGGAGGTGGCTGGTGACACCCTTGAAATGCACACTTACGTGCTGGGGGTATTCCAAACCTTTTGCGAGAAGCGCGAAGTCTTTCACATGTTGCGACTGGACGCGGACCTTTTGGAGAAGTTCCGCGTGAATGGTTTCCCCGGCACCAAGCACAACACCAGAGCAACATACATGAGCAAGCTCAAGTGCTTTTTGAAGGAAGCGTTCCGGCTGGGATGGATCGACACGGCGCTGGCGCTCAAGGTGAAAAATATGCGGGCGATGCACTCGCAAGGGATACCCTTCACACGTAATGAGATCGCCCTCTTTCGACGGGGGGTTTTGGATCTCAAACCGTCGTTTCGCTACGACTACCGCAACAAACCGCAGACCGCGCTTCTCATGGGTGACGTTCAGCTTCAAACGGGTTTGCGAATTTCCGACGTGACCCAGTTTGATCCTGACAAAATGACGCCAACGAAAATATCAGGGCGTACCCGTTATGCCTATGTGCCGCAGAAGAGCCGGAGAGTTAACGTTGAGCCAAAGGAGGAGGAAACTTATCTTGACACTGACTTGGCTGATGCGATTCGCGCTTGCGACTGGATGAGTAAAGAGTTGCCGTTCTCCCACGGCGGTTACGATTTCGAGGAACTCGGTCAACACTACTACGTGCTAATGCAAGAAGTTGGTGAAGCGGTTGGTGTGAAGAAATGTCGCCCCCACCGGCTCCGCGACACCTTCGCCGTTCGGATGCTTTGCGAAGGGATGGCGCTTGACGATCTAGCTAAACTCTTGACACACAAAGACACCAAAGTAACGCGCAAGCACTACAATTTCTGGGTCGATGACCGTTCAGAGCGGTTGGCGGAAGTTGCCGCCAAGTGCGCCGCAGCATCCAAACTTCGTAGTGATGAAGAAGAAAAGCGGTTTATAAAAGCGGGCGCGAAGGCGTTCAATTAGCGTGCTCTTTGCGGTACCGTAAGTACACTGACTCGGGAATGCCTAGCGCTGTGTACTTGCGCGTTTGCGTCCCATCTTCCTTTGTCGCTTCGGCACCCCGGTAAACCTCAACGCCTTCCACATTGCGGAACATACGACGCAAAGTGTCTGGCGACCTACCCGGCCACATCTGGTGAATCTCCAGCACACTGTAGACCCGTTCGGCCTTGGTGACGACAGCGGGTACCGGCTCTGGTTCAGGCGGGGCCTTGTGTGTGTTCCGCAACCGCATAGCAGCTTCTTTGGCTAGCTGTTTGGGTGGCGTCTGCCGTGCCGCCAATTCCTCTTTAATCCGCGCAATCCGTTCCCGCGTCTCAAGCAGAATAGCTAGCTGGTCCTTAATAGCGTTCAGCCGCGCGCTGTCGGCGTTCAGCCGTGCAAGGTCGGTGAGTATAGGGCCAAGCCGGGTTAGGGCCGCCTGCGAGTAGTGAAGGATGTCAGCGGGAGAGACAGCCTGAGTTGACATACAACCCCTAGTGCCCGCCCGCGCCAAAAAATCTCTCACAAGATTCCGGCTAGGATTTTTCCTAGCGTTAAACGCAAAACGGCCCGCCGTGGTGCGACCAAGGCGGGCCTGATGATCCACTTCTCTCTACTTCCAATCGTGTGGCAGCGTCTTAACCGCCACTCTCTACACCGACCCGAAATTCGGCTTGGCATAATCACGGTGCAATTCTATGCAGGCCGTATCGTATTTTTCCGCCGCAATCTCCGGTGTCGGCCAAGTGCCAAGACCGTAGTGTTTTCTGTTCGCCGTGATCGCCGCCCGCCATCCTGGGCCGTGAGCGCTCACTCCCTTATAGCCGCTGCGGTTGCACTTGTACTTCGGCCTATTTTGCGCATTCCCACAATCAGCCGCCACCCTCACCGCCGACCGCCGACAATCCAGGCCGCTGCCTGCTTTGTGATCGATAGTCACGCCCGGAGCGCCGAATAAGAGCGTATGAAGCGATACGGTCCGGCGCGCGCCGTCCTCTTGCCGGATCGACGCATGACAGTACATGGTATTGCGCGGATGCTTCTTGCAGCTACCGCCTAGCAGCCACCGGTGACCTTTTATCTTGTCGTAGTCGGCTTCGTCGATGAGCGCTAGGTGGACGTCGCCGTTCTTCCGCCGCATCACGATGCCGATAGAGCCGTCTGACATTCGCACTATGGGGTTTGGCCCTTTCTTCGAGCATTCCCCGCCTTTGTTGCTGCTGTTGCTGTTGTTGTGCATGAAAGCACCTCCAACAAAGGGACTGAAAGTCTAGCTGTGCGGCATTACGCCATTACTTTCCCCGCATCGCCACCCCCAACCCAAACAGCATCAGGCCGACACCTAAGATAACTAGCGTGATCAGAAGATCCATTATTTACCCCTCAACACAAAACCAATTACCGCCACCGCCGCGCCAATCAACCCAATCAGCAGGCCGACGCCGCCAGCTATATAGCCCCACAGCCGGTTGGCTCCAACCCCCGCCGCCTCGATCCGGCTGATTGCTAAGACATTCACCGCCGTTTTTTCCGCGAGTGAGGCTAACCCGCCTGTGACTCTCGTATTTATCGACTCCGCATTAGCCTCAATACGCGCGAGTAACGTTTCATGCCGCGCCTCGGACTCGCTCCGCGTCATAAATTTGGCTGACGCATCGCTCAACGTTTGGCGGAACTCATTCACGGATTCAAACCTTTTTTCCGTGGCCATATCCGACTTATGGATAGCTTGCTCGCTCGCGTACAGCGCGGCCTGTAGAGCTTTTTCGGTAGCGGCTAACGCCGCGTTCAAGGCCAGCTCAGTGGCCACCAGCGCCGCGTCACTAACCTTCTGCGACGCCGCCGCCGTATCGTCTGTACGCCGCGCCTGATCGCTGATGACGCGCATCAAATGGACGTACAGGGTATCCGTGGTCCACTGGCTCGGAAGCTGCGGGTGCTCATCGTAATAGCCGTCACGGGAGTCTGACGACATCACGGGATTGATACGTTTTCTTCTTCCGCTCACGGTTTTACTCATAGAGCTTACTCATTCGCTAACCACGCCGGTTCAGTGAGTGACAGGTGAAATAACAACTGCGGTAGCGTCATCGTTGCCGCCACACCGTAGGCGGTGGATACCGCCGCTGGAACGGCAATCGGATTGTAGCTA
>Ga0302274_10001741_pt1 | contig 20472 bp, 10 predicted proteins | sample III_Bog_N2_1_FD_198755 | JGI IMG/M metagenome (GOLD analysis project Ga0302274, IMG submission 198755) | Peat permafrost microbial communities from Stordalen Mire near Abisko, Sweden - III_Bog_N2_1 | ecosystem: Environmental > Terrestrial > Soil > Wetlands > Peat | place: Sweden: Abisko...
TGGTGCGCGATTACGAAACCACCGAGGCCAGCGCCGAAGCTTGGATTTACATCGCCATGATCCGCATCCAACTCCGCAGACTTGCTTGAATACTCACGCTTCATGCTTTTTCAGACAGGCTCTTAGACGAATTCATAGGGAATGACAGGCAATTATATGCGGGATTCGCCCTCACAAAATATGATGAATGTCAGACATCGCAGTGATTGACGCTGGTCTGTAGTGGCTGATAATCTAAATCATGAACTCAAAGCCAACTGGACAAGACTGGCTCAATCTGAACAAGCGGCGGATCAACAAGCAACTGCTATCAAGCAATAAAATCGTCACGAATTGCGCTAAAGCCGCGTCAAAGCGGCTCGCTATATGTTCGTGCAGTCTGGCCGTTTTCTTTGTTGCCATTGCCGCTTTACCGCAGGAGGATCCCGTGACGCTGGTGAACCCCTTCGTCGGCACAGGAGTTTCGCGCTTGCATGATCACGGCAAGACGATTCCCGGGGCCACAAGGCCCTTCGGTCTCTTATACTGGAGTCCAGATACATTGAACGAAGCCTACTATGACTATGAACTGCCAGTCACTCGGGGCTTCAGTCTCACGCACATTAGCGGGCCGGGATGCGGACTATTCGGCGACGTGCCTGTTTTCCCGATGCTAGGCTTACCTGCTAAGTCTCCAGCTACAAATACTTATGCGACAGGTTTCAGCCATGCTCATGAACGTGCGGAACCGGGTTATTACGAGGTGACTCTCGACTCGGGTATCGAAGTGCGGCTCGCCGCCAATGTGCGTTCGGGAATAGCCGAATTTCGATTCCCGACTGGCCCAGCCAGCCATACGCTGCTGATTGATCTCTCGCATAATTTAAGCAGCGAAATAGACCAGACGGAAATCCAGATCAGCAACCGCTTAGTCACCGGCTCGGTCGCGAGCGGTGGACTTTGCTCACACGATGTCCACTATCGAGTCTATTTTGCGATGAAAACCGATCAGGCGCCAGAAACATGCGGCACCTTCGATGAAACTGGTTTGGCTCCTAGCAACCACGCAGCTCATGGCCTGCATACAGGCGGCTACTTGAGCTACAGCGCCTCGGTTCAAACCGTCGTCTTAAAAGTTGGCATATCGTTTGTAAGCGCGGCCAACGCGGAGGCGAATTTACGAAGCGAACTCGGCAGTCACAATTTAGATGAGGTTCGGCGGGATGCGCGGGCGGCTTGGAGCAACGCCCTCGGAAAAGTAAAAGTGTCGGGCGGCACGGAGGAGGATCGCAAGGTGTTCTACACGGCCCTATATCATTCACTTTTGCATCCCTCCGTTTTCAGTGATGTCAACGGGGAATATATCGGGTTCGATGACAAGGTGCATTTTGCAAAGGGACGCGTGCAGTATGCGAACTTTTCAGGCTGGGACATCTACCGCTGTCAGGTGCAGTTGCTTGCGATGCTGTTCCCCAAAGAAGCAGGTGACATGGCTCAGTCTCTAATTACGGATGCCGAACAAGGAGGCGGCCTGCCGATCTGGCCGGCCGCGAATGGTGAAGCCGCTGCGATGGTTGGTGATCCTTCCGATTGCATTCTGGCCGACATGTTTGCATTCGGCGCCCGAGGGTTTGATGCCAAGGCCGCGCTCGCGGCCATACTACGCGGGGCGAACAACCCGCAGGCGCATTCGCGGAAGTTTCCCGAGCGCCCACATTTGGAGGAATATCTTAGGCTCGGATATGTGGCCGAACGTGGAATAGGATACGGTGCCGCCTCGATTACGCTGGAATATGAAAACGCGGATTTCGCCATCTCACGATTGGCAACAGCTTTGGGCGACTTAACGACCGCGCGCACATTCCTTGACCGGTCGGCTCAATGGCGCAAGCTCTTCGATTCAGAGACAAGTTACATCCGCCCGCGAGACAAGGATGGTGCTTTTCTGCCTGGTTTCACCCCCGGCAATCCAGCCGGATTCGTGGAAGGCAACTCGGCGCAATATACGTGGATGATTCCTTTCAATCTAGCGGAAGTAATTGCGGGCGTCGGCGGATCCGAGGCCGCGAGGAACCGCCTGGACGATTACTTCAGTCAATACTACGACTACTCATTGAAAAACGGGCCTTACTTTGCGATTGGTAACGAACCGAGCTTTGGGAACCCGTGGATCTACAACTGGACGGGCCATCCTTGGCGATCGCAAGAAGTCGTGCGAAAGACACTTCATGATCTTTTTTCATCCCAGCCGGAAGGGCTTCCCGGAAACGACGATTTGGGTGCAACCTCGTCATGGGTTGTGTTTGCGCAGCTCGGCATCTATCCGGAGATTCCGGGTGTGGGCGGCGTGACACTAAATAGCCCGACTTTTCCAGAAACAGCCCTCCGACTCGGAAACCATGTGCTGCGAATCACAGCCAATGAGGCTCCTTCAAAGCTTTATGTGCAGAGTGTAAAACTGGACGGCAAACCGGTGCGGAACTGGTGGATCAATTGGGAGCAGCTCTCCACGGCATCAAAGCTCGATTTCTCGCTCTGCGCGGAACCAAATCGTGATCCGGGTCAGCCGCCGCCTTCTTTTGCGCCGGCGGCAAAGTGATGGGGCAAGCTGATAAATTGATAATGTCAGACAGCATTCAAAAACTAAATAACCACAGAAACAAATGAAAAAAACACCAACAATGAGAATCTTAACGGCCGCCATCCTCCTGACGGCGACAGCCTTAACCCCTCTGATCTGGGCACAACCAACGCCCGGGCACAGGCCACAGACCCCGCAGGTATTTTCTCCAACCGTCCTGCCTGATGGCCATATTATATTTAGCATCTCTGCCCCCAATGCCCAGCGCGTCCGGTTGGCGGCCAACGACACGCTGCCGGCCAAGGAGATGACGATTGGGAGCAATGGAGTGTGGCAAGTGGAAATTGGTCCGGTTGCCCCTGGAGCCTACCGATATATGTTTAATGTGGATGGCGTTTCAGTCATTGATCCGCGCAATCCCACAACAAGTGAGTCAGACGACAACACGTGGAGCTTGGTTTACGTGCCTGGAGCGGATTTCATGGACACCAAGGAATTGCCACATGGTGCGGTAGCCACAGTTACTTACTACTCGACCTCATTGCATCAGTTCCGTCGCATGCACATCTACACTCCGCCTGGCTATGAATTGGGCAAGGGCAAGTTCCCGGTCTTATATCTATTGCATGGCTCTGGAGATTGCGATGATTCGTGGACTTCTGTCGGTCGCGCCGGTTTCATTTTAGACAATTTGATCGCCTCCAAGAAGGCCAAGCCGATGGTCGTGGTGATGCCCGCCGGACACATACGCTCTTCAGGTCTCGGGTCAAGCGAAGGCGGTGCGACTGTGGCGCGGCCAAAGCGTGAAGGGTTTGAGGATGACTTTATGAACGACATCCTGCCGTATGCCGAGAAGAATTACCGCATTTACGCAGATCGCCAATATCGCGCCATAGCCGGCCTCTCAATGGGAGGCGAGCAATCGCTGAAAATTGCGCTTCCGCGTTTGGAGAAATTTGCCTATGTGGGTGTCTATAGCGCAGGAATTTTTGGGATTCTTGACAGCTCTCATCCCAATAACAAACCAACTTGGGAGGAACAACACAAAGATGCGCTGGATGACGCGAAGCTAAAGAAAGGTCTCAAGCTTATTTGGTTCGCTACCGGCAAGGACGACAGTCTAATTGGCACTTCCCGCGCGACGGTGGCTATGCTTCAGAAACATGGCTTTGAACCCGTTTTGAACGAATCTACTGGCGGCCATACTTGGATCAATTGGCGTAATTACCTCAACGAGTTCGCGCCGCTCTTATTCCAGTGATCAGGCTGTAAATGAGTCCGGCCTGCCGAAGTTTATTCGGCCCGAAGCGGCCGACTAAGCCATTCGATTGAGCTGAAAATTATTATTGCGCGGTGCTTCTTGCATTGGGTTGCTGTGCGCCGTCGCAAATTTTTCGGTATCGGTCAACTTGGGCGCCAATGCCGGGCTGGTTTTGAAACGCCAGATCTTTGTAAATGGACGCGCAACAATCCGGGTGGGCGGCGAGCAACGCGCGCCATTCCAACCAAAGCTGGTCGTAGGTTGCAATGGCGCGGGAAATTTTTTGGCGGTCGTATTTTTTAGTCTCGTCGCCCATGGCGCCGTAAAGCAGTATCGTCCACGCCTGCTCAAAGATGGCGTATTTGATCTGGCCGTAAGTTGAGGAGACCATGACAAACTCCTTGGTTTTCACGTCAGGAAAATCAATCTGCTGCGAGAGCGCCTCAATTTTTTTCCACATCGCCACGGATTCCGCTTTTTCCGCCAGCGCCGCCGAGGCCAGGTTTTTTCTGATGAAATACGACAGGTCCGGCGCGGCCATAAAGTCGTCGCGCGCCCAGAAACTGTCTACCGGCCCAAGCAAGCTGCAATTTCCGCGCAGCACGGCGGCGGCGGAAAGCAAATTCAGTTCGCGAAACCGCGCGATGTCCGGGCCTTGTAGTTTAAGTTCGTCACGCGCATAGTCGGCGAAAATATCCGCTTCGGCGCGATTTGGATTTTCAGCGTATTTGGCGATGACATAGGCGTTCAACTCACACCAGAGTTCGTTTTGGATATAAGGTCCTTCCCAGCCACCGCCGCGCGACCATGTCCAAATGCCCGCGAAGTTGGTTTTGCCGACCATGTCGCGCAGTCCTTTCGGCTGAACCGGCTTCATCATCGTTGCATATTCTTCCCAGCCGTTGATGACGCCATCGCCGATATAATAGGGATGCGCGCCCTTGCCATAATACTCCCGCTGGCATTGCACTTCGACAATCTGCCGGTGTTTGCCGATGCCCAAGGTTGGGTTGAAGGGAGTCATCCGCAGAAAATCTCCCGCCTGTGGCTTGATGGAAAAAACAAGATTCGGATGCGGGGCAATCGCGTCCGTCACCTTCAAATAATATTCGGGGTTGTTGTGGAAATTATTTCCGAAATCCCAGGTGCGGTAGAAAACCATCTTACCGCGTTTCACGCAGGCCTCGTCGCGGAGAATTTTTAAGAGCGCAATGTGGCTTTGCGGTCCGTCAATGATGGCCGTGGCGCTCTGCATCTTGCTTTCGTTCGCCGCCCCGCTGGACGTGTGATAGGGACTGTCAAAAAGATAAATTTCACCGGTGCGAACAATCAGTCCGTCGAGCGCCGGGCAACGGTCGAATAGTTCACTGATCTGCGCTCGCAAAATTCGTTGCGTCATCGGCCGTTCCAAGTCAATCCGGCCCTGTTCGTCGCAAATTTCGTCTTTATAGCGCGCGACTAGCGCCTTTGGCAGCACGATGAATTGAAACCATGCGTAGGCCTTGAGGCCGGAACGATGCGAGTTTTCCGCCTGTGCTTCAAGTGATCTGGCGTGCTGCTCTATCCATTCACGGGCCTCGCCGCCCTTCGGCAAAATATCCGGCGCGACCGCATCAAAAGTCTCGCAAGAATCTGCCTCGGCCATGAGAACCTGACCATTGTAACCCCAGGCGGCGAGTTTATCCGGATCACGAAAGGCGGTCGCCTGCAGCGGTTCCCCCGGATTATTATGCACCATGTCAATCACGAATCTTTCAGGTAAGTTGGTGGGGAAAGCTGACGCTAGGGCCGTGCGTTCCACGCAAAAAAATATCGCAATCAATAATGCCGCCCTAAGCAACCGATAGAAACGAACGCGTGTCATATTTTTGTTGGTAGGGTTTAACTGAAAAGTATCTTTAAATGGGGAACGGGCAGTTTGGCTTGGGCTCACGCTGATTGAAGTTCAAGTAAGCCATCTTCAGAGTGGCGGAACGGCGGGCAGCGGAGCCGCCGGACGCACTGCTACTTGGATTTCAGCCGACTTCACGCCATCGGCTTGAGCGGTCAACAGGATTGTTCCAGACCGGTCGCGCTTGGACTGGATGATGACTTGCGCGAGACCGTTGAAGAGGCTGCGATGATTGCCTTTTTCCGGCTCATGCGAAGTGTTGTCACCGTTGCCTTGGCCGATGATTGCGCCCGGTCCGGAGATTGCGAACGTCACCGGCAGATTCGCCGTCGGCACTTCGCGGCCTTGCGCGTCCATGGCGCAAACCGTGACCGGCTGCGCGTCCGCACCGTCGCCCGCCAGCGATTCGCGATACGGCAAAAGTTTGAGCGCGACCGGCTCGCCCGTGGTTTCAATGGATGTGCGCGCGACTTCTTTGCCGTCTTTTCTCGCGACCGCTTCGAGCTTGCCGGGCGCATAAGGCACTTCCCATTCGCCGCCTGCCAGCTTGTCCACGGATTTTTCGCCGAGCGATTTTCCGTTGAGGAACAATTCCACTTTTTCAACATTGCTCATGGCCATGACTTTGATGGGCTGGCCTTCACGTCCCGGCCAGTTCCAGTGCGGGATCAGTTGCAGCACGGGACGGTTTTCGATCCACGCCGCCTGGTGCATGTAATAAGCGGCCTTCGGAAAACCGCAGGTGTCCATGATGCCGAAAACCGAGCTCACGGACGGCCACGAAAATTTCTGCGGTTCGCCGCGATAATCAAATCCCGTCCAGACAAAACCGCCCGCAAGAAATGGCCGCGCCGCGATGGCCTGCCAGGCCTTGCGATGACTGTGAGGGTTGCCCGGCGACGCGACCGCCACATCCGACGCATCGGCAAAACTGGAATTCGTATTGTCGTCATAAACTCCGCGAGTCATCCAGGCCGACGTGTCCTCAGAACTAGTCATTGGTTTGTCGGGATGATTTTTATGGAACTCATCGTAGCTGTCCTGCTGATAGTTGAACCCGACGACATCCACCGCCAGCGCGACGCTCACCGGCGAGTTTATTCCGTGGTTCATCGCCGCCGTGACTGGGCGCGTGGTGTCCAGCCGCTTCACCACCGCCGACATGCGCCGCACCATTTCGTAACCTTGCTCCGTCGCCTGCATCGGTTCTTCGTTGAACACCGACCAGAGAATGATGCTGGGATGATTGCGGTCGCGGCGCACCAACCATTCGAGCTGGCGGACATATTCGGGCGAGACATTGAAATCGCGGTTCTCGTCCAGCACCAGCATTCCAAGACGGTCGCAGGCGTCGAGAAATTCCTTCGCCGGCGGATTGTGCGCGCAGCGATAGGCGTTGCTGCCTAATTCTTTCAACCGGCGGACGCGAAAATCCCAGAGCGAGTCCGGCACGGCAACCCCGACACCCGCCGCGTCCTGATGATTGCATGTGCCTTTGATTTTCAACGGCTGGTCATTCAGAAAAAATCCTTTGACGGCGTCGAACCGAATCGTGCGGAAACCGCAGGTGTTGGTCACGGCGTCCACCACTTTGCCGTCGCACGAAACGACGGTGCAAACCTGATACAGCACTGGCGCGTCCACCGACCACAACTTCGGTCTGGAAACGGGAATTGAAAGCTTCGCCACCGACTGCTCCAATACACCGATGGTCGCGGAAGTTTTCTTGTGGGCAATTTCCTTTCCACTCGGATCGAGCAAGGACACGAAAACCTCGGCCTTGGCCGCAGCATGGCCGGAGTTTTCCAACGTCGCCTCGATGGGCAAAGCCCATGAACCGCCAGCATTGCGAACCGGGTTCGCATAAACGCCGTCGGTGATAAGGTGAACCGGACTTCGTTTCACCAGCCAAGTATGCCGGTAAATGCCCGCGCCCTCATACCACCAGCCTTCCATGTCATTGGCGTCCACGCGCACGGCAATCGTGTTCGTGCGGCCGTCATATTGCGCCAGCGGCGTGATGTCCACATAGAACGACGTGTAGCCGCACCAGTTGCGCGCGACCAGCGTGCCGTTAAACCACACCGTGCAATGCGTGGCGACGCCGTCGAATTGGATTTCCAAATGCCGGCCACGATCCGCCCCCTCCAGCTTGAACTGCCGCCGATACCACCCGATGCCGCGCGCACGATAGCCTTGCGCCACATTTTCTTTTGGATCGAAAGGGCTTTCCACCACCCAGTCGTGCGGCAGATCAAGTCGTCGCCAGTCGGAGTCTTTATAGTCCGGCGCGGCGGCGCCCCAAGCCTTGCCGGCCTTGGCGCTTTGGTAAGATTCGCTCTGGGATTTAAGCACCGGCATCGGAACATCGCCGAGGTGGAAACGCCAGCCTTGATCAAGGGACAGCCGTTCGCGTGAAGTATCATCAGCCGCCGCCCGTGCCGTCAGGCAAATCCCGGCAATCAGAGCCAGCGCTAATAAAATAACCCTCGCGGATAATGAATTAGCGGCTGTTTTGGCACGGATGTTCATCGTTATTTCTGTCTGGATTATTTGTGACTTCAACTTCTCATTTTTGAGCCGGAACACAAAGGCGCAAAATTCAACCATGCAAATCTTCGATTCTATGGCGCAACCTTCTCGGTGAAATCGGCGTTCAAGCTTAGGACGGCTTTTTGCTTTAGGTCGCGCGAGGAAACCCCGATTTGAATTTCATAGTCGCCTGCGTCCGCTTTCCATTGATGACCAATTGTATCGAAGTAAGCCAGCGCGCGCGATCGGATGGTGAACTGGATTGCCCTTGTCTCGCCGGTTTGCAGCGCGACTTTGGCAAAGCCCTTCAGCTCGCGCACCGGTTTGTCAATTTGAGGTTTGAGGTCGTGAACGTAGAGTTCCACCACTTCCTCTCCCGCGCGCTTTCCGGTATTAGTGACGTCCACGCTGGCGGTGACACTTCCATTTGGCGAAAGCGTCGGCTGTGACAAATGGAGATGATCATAACCAAAGGTAGTGTAAGACAAACCATATCCAAATGGAAATAGCGGCTGAATTTTCTTCTGGTCAAAATGGCGATAGCCAACATAGATGCCTTCGGCATAATTCACTTGATGATTTTCGCCCGGAAAATTGCCGGCATCGGGATAGTCCTCGCGATTCGCAGCCAGAGTATCGGGCAGCTTGCCGGACGGGTTCACATCTCCAAATAGAATCGCGGCCAGCGCGGTTCCGCCTTCCTGTCCCGGCAGCCACGCTTCCACCACGGCGGGCACTTTTGCGAGCCAGTCCTTCATGGTGACCGGCGTTCCGTTGTTCAACACCACAATCGTATTTTTGTTGACCGCCGCGACTGCACGGATCAAAGCCGACTGGTTCCACGGCAAATCCATGGAAGGCCGGTCGGTGCCTTCGCGCTCCATGCGCCGGGTGGACACGCAAACGATGGCGACCTCGGATTTTTTCGCCGCAGCGACGGCGTCGGCATAAGGCATCAGGACCGGCGGTTGCCAAGTAAGTTGCGCCGCGAAATTGCCGACGACCTGAAAGTATTCAATCCGCAAATCGTAGGTTTTGCCCGCGACCAGTTTGACCAATGCCGTTTCCGTCAGGGCCGAACCGCCTGTCCAGCGATCCATTATTTTTTTGCCATCCACGAAAACCCGGTAGCCATCGTCGCCGGTAAAAGCGAACATATACTTGCCCGTGGTCGGCGCAGTGAGTTTGCTCGTCCAGCGCACGCTGAAATCATCATGAGGAAAACCCGGTTCGGGCAGGCGAGGACTTTGAAGATCAATCGCGGAATCTACGCGGACGAATGCTGGCTGGCCGGCCAAGTTCTGGTTCTTAAAATATTCCGCCTTAAATCCGTGAGTGCCGCTGCCGTCAGTTGAAACAATGACCGATGCAGGCAAAGGTTCTCCGCTCAGTGCGGCTGCGGCATAATATACTGGAACACCGTGGGCGCGGGCTTTGATTCCATCCAGCATTTCGGCCACATGCAGCGGTTCGACTTCCGGGCTGCCCAGCGCATCAAACTGCATTTTCGCCGCAGCTTCGCCAATCACGGCGATGGATTGGATCCGGCTGGCATCCAAAGGTAGAAGATTGTTCTTATTTTTAAGCAGGACAATTCCTTTTTCCGCTGCTTCAAGTGCAAGCTGTTGATGCGCGACTGAATTAACCCTCGTCGCGTCCGGGTGCATCGGACCATCGAGCAAACCGACCCGGATGATGGTGCGCAAAATGCGATGCACCGAATCATCCACCGCCGACTGCGTGACGCTGCCGTTCGCCAGTGCCGCCTTCAAATTAAGCGGGCTCATGTATTTGCCGCTGGGCATCTCTAGATCATTGCCCGCTTGCACGGCGGCGGTTTCATGAACTCCGCCCCAGTCGGACATCACCAGGCCATCGAAGCTCCATTCCTTCTTCAAAATTTCCGCAAGCAAATAAGAGTTGGCGCTGGAGTGATGCCCATTGACTAGATTGTATGAGCTCATGACCGACCAGACTTTCCCTTCTTTGACGGCTGCCTCGAACGCGGGCAGATAAATTTCCCGCAACGCGCGCTCGCTGACGGTGGCATTGACCTCGTTACGCTCGGTTTCCTGATTATTGCAGGCAAAGTGCTTCACACATGCGGAAACGCCCGCGCCTTGCATGCCTTGGATGTAAGCGACCGCCAATTGCGCTGCCAGAAAAGGATCTTCGCTCATATACTCGCCATTGCGTCCGCCCAAGGGGGAGCGATGAATGTTCACCGCCGGCCCGAGCAAAACCTGAACGCCGGAGCCTTTATTCCGTGCTTCTTCGCCTATGGCTTGTCCAATTTTAAGAATCAAATTGGTATCCCACGTCGAAGCCATCAACACCCCGGCAGGAAATGCCGTGGCCGGTCCCTTCGTGCTTTCCTGGCCGCCGCGCACGCCCTGACCGGCATCCGCCATGGCCATGCCCGGCACGCTCAAGCGGGGAATGGGCTGTGTTGTGAATCCCGTGCCTCCCAGCAGCGCTGGTTTTTCATCGGAAGTCAACCGGCCAAATAAATCATTCACCCGCAGTTCTAGCGGCGCGGCGGCGTCTTGATATAAAGGAATCTCTGCTCCAAAGGCAATGCCATGGAAGACCAGGCAAAATAAACTAGTTGCGGCGAATAGGCCGAATACATATTGGGCGAATGCATGCGATTGTTTTGATTTCATTTGATATGTGAACCGATTAAAACTGCGATTTAGGATTTTGCAGCACTTTCCTTCTCGAATTTGTGCCGGGGTGCGGGACTTATTTTTCAATTTCATTCCAAGACCTGGGGCATATGGGTTCAAGTAATAATCACAAACACCGACAAGCACTATCAAGAATTCCTTGATGCACTCGTTGCCATGAAAATGATGTGTTGACATACTATGTGGAATTGAGCTTCTGCCCAATATGACAAATGTCAGACAGGCAGGCGGCGTCATTCGCGAGTCTTTTTGATTTCACAGTTGTCCCACAGGTTTGAGGTTTGAGGGGTAAAAAAGAATTGGCTTACGGGTTTGAACCCTGCCACAAGGCAGGGCATGAAAAGCCAAACACAACGCAAGCCAACGGCGGCCAAGTTCTCGCTTCTGCGGCAACTTTGCAATCTGATTCCCAACCATCTGGTGCCGCAACTCGCCCGCGAACATGCCGTGGAGGAACGGAGCCGCACATTCCGTCCGTGGAGCCATGTCGTGAGCCTGATCTACGCCCAGCTCACTCACAGCCTCGGTCTCAATGACGTGTGCGACGCCCTGCGGTTGCACTCCGGTCCGTTGTCGGCGATTCGCGGCGCGACTCCGCCCAGCAAAAACGCCCTCTCGCACGCCAACCGCGAGCGCAACCCGAAAATGGCCGAGGCGTTGTTCTGGACGATGCTCGCGCATCTGCAACAACTCCATCCCGGCTTTGGCGCGCGGCGTCGCCCGAAGCTGGCGTTCCGGTTCAAGCGCCTCATTCACATCGTGGACTCGACTACCATCCAGCTCGTGGCCAACTCGCTGGACTGGGCCAGGCACCGTCGGCGCAAAGCCGCCGCCAAGTGCCACGTCCGGCTCAACCTCCAAACCTTCCTCCCGCGCTTCGCCCTTGTGGATACCGCCGGAGAACATGACAACCGGCGGGCGCACGAACTGTGCGCCGGCGTGCAGGCCGGCGAGATCGTGATCTTTGACAAGGCTTACGTGGACTTCGCCCATCTGGCTGCCTTGTCCTTGCGTGAGGTCTTCTGGGTCACCCGCGCCAAGGAGAACATGCAATACCGGGTGGTCCGAAAATTTCAGCCGGGGGCGGATGGAAACCTGCTCCGCGACGACTTGATCCGGCTGACCGGGGCGGCTGGCAAAGCCTATCCCGTCGAACTGCGCCGCGTGGTCGCGTTGATTGAGGTGGAGGGCGAACTGCGCGAGATGGTCTTTCTGACCAACAACCTGACTTGGAGCGCCCAGACCATCGCCGACCTGTATCGCTGCCGCTGGAGCATCGAGGTCTTCTTCAAGGAACTCAAGCAAACCCTCCAACTGGCCGACTTCCTCGGCCACAACGCCAACGCCGTCCGCTGGCAGGTGTGGACCGCGTTGCTGGTCTATTTGCTGTTGCGCTTCTGCGCCTTCTTGAGCCAGTGGAGCCACAGCTTCACCCGCCTCTTCACCCTGATCCGGTCCGCCCTGTGGCAACGCCTCGACTTGCGCCAGCTCCTCGACCGCTATGGGACAGCCGGTGGCGGCGGGCACTTCTTGGGCACGCCCCAACAGGCCTATTTGCCAGGCCTCACTTGATCCTATGGGACAGCCGATGCTCATGTTGCCGACAAAATCACAAAATCCTTAAACTCATTTCGCTGACAGAACGCCGATTCCTTTGGGTATCCGTCCCGTTCGCTCAATGTCCACGCCCTTCTGGGACGGCAGAATTTTGATTTGATTTTAAATGAGAACTATTACAAGCCCAGAAGCGGCAGCAGCCGATCCATTTGTGAAAAGTCGGGTATAACTAGGTCAGCCCCGGCACGGATGAGCCGGGATCGTTTGGTGAAATCGAGTCCATAGCGGCACAGTTCATTACTGGCAACCCCCAACCGAAGGGCGCTATGCCGGCCGCCCTCGCGGAGTTCAACCGGTCCGTCGCCGACGACAAGCAGTTCATCACCGCCGATGCCACCACCGTGAATGATGCGTTCGACCACCACGCGCTTGGCCTCGACTTTGATGTCGCCAATCGCCCCGTGAATGCCACCGCTGAAGAGATGGGCATATCCCATGACGGCGGCCTCGGCCTTGACATCAGCTTCGTCAGTGCCGCTGGCGAGATAAAGTTTCACCCCGGCAGCATGAAGTTTTTCCAGGAATTGACGGGCGCCCTTGATCTCGAAATCACCGGGTTCGAGTTCACCACGTTTGATCTTTTGAACGCGCAAATTCACCATTCTAAGGAGTTCATGATTATAAATCGCCTTGTAGCCGTGCGCGTCCATTATCTGCGCTTCGGGGATATAGCGGTATTCTCGAACCAGCCCAATCATGCCCTTCATTTGGGCGAGCGTCTGTATGCCGGTGGTCTTGTCAATAAACGCCCGCACATCGGCCTTGATCCGGTCAAAGATGTCCGCAGGAATGGGGTTCAGGCGCTCCCCAAGAATGGCCTCGAGCATCATGGGTTCCATGATTTTCTCCCAGCCTTGCCGCAGCGTGGAGAGCGTGCCGTCGTGGTCAAAGATGGCGTGGCGGATGGTAGTTGCCGGCTTTTCCCGGATCACTTCGATCTCGGTATCTGGCAAGAAATGTGCGCGTCGAGGACTCTCGGCCAGTTCAGGTTCAAAAACATAGTCAGGGGTGGGACCGATTTCCCGCAGTTCTGTCGGAGTGGCCGTGCCGGTAGTGTGCAGTTTGCGAACAGTGACCGACGCTGCGAGGTTGGCTAGGCGCGCGGCTATTTCCACGTCGTTGCAGCACCCCAAGGTAGCGGCCAACGCCGCTACGACCGTATCACCCGCGCCAACGGGATCAGTTTTACCGATGATTTGAATTCCCGGAACCTCTTGCACCTGGCTCGCGTTGGCAACGATCATGCCTTGTGCGCCTCGAGTCACGAAAACCGGCCGCCCGGTCCGGGTTGAGATGGCTAGCGCATCGGCATGTGCCTCCTCACGATAGATCACTCGGTTGAGAGGATGATGTTTGCCAATTAGTCTTGCCGCTTCGTGCGAATTCAGCTTGAGAACCGCACCCAGGAAAGCGCCTGCGTGATGCCGTGAATCGACCAGGAACAGCACCTTTGGGTGTCGGGCGATGAGCTTATTGATGCCAGCAATCATCCCAGGAGTAAGATACGATATGGCAAGCTGCTGATTGATAACCACAGCCGTGGATTGGGCGACCGCCTCCTCGAGCACAGACAACAGCCGCGCCGCCTGCGAATCAGGCAAGCGGTTGATCACTCCAAAATCAAAGCGGTTGATCTCTTGTCCATTCCAAAGTGGCTTCGCATAAAGTGGCGTCTGCCAGCAATCGCTTGTTTGCAGCAAACCGCCCGTGCGGATGCCGGCAGCTTTTAAAAGGCGTATCAATTCGCTGCCAAATATGTCCTCGCCCAATAATCCAACGGAAAGCACTTCAGCCGCGCCGAGGACTTTCAAGTTATTGACCACATTGCCCGCTCCGCCGGGACTGTAACGTTGCGCGCTCACCCGGCGAACCGGCAGTCCAGTTTCCAGCGAGAGTTCGGACTCATCTGGTTCAACCGTCCAATAGGCATCCAAACAATAATCCCCAAGGACTGTTACCCGCGCATGGGTGATCGCCTCCAAGGCCAAATCAAGCCAGTGGGCCATCTTTTTTTGCTTTATTTGTGTTGCTGTCATGGTCATGCCAACTTTCATTCGAGCACCACTTCGCGGGAGACAAAGGGGTTCTGAGTTGTCAACCAGACCGCCGGCTTGTAGTTGTTCTTACCGCCCCGGAGAGTCAACGCCACGAGATCAAGCTTTCGGCCAAGCATGGCCGCCGTAATCGGCAGATAGTAGGTGTAGTTGCTTTGGCAATTTGAGTCAACCTTGTGCTCCCAAGTATTGCTGTCAAAAGAAGGTGCCCGGTCGGGACAACCAACCGGTTTACCATCCAGACGGGCTGCCACCCAGGCACCATCCTTGCCGTGTTCGCCCTCCAAGGCGATGCACAAGAAACTGCCTGGCGCGGCCTCGTCAAGTTTGACGGTGCCGCTCCAAGCCGACCATGGGATGCGGGCGGCGTAAGAATCGAAGAGGTTTGATGCGCGCCAATACTTGCGCGACAGCGGCTTGCCATCGAGTATTCCGTCAATTTCTGTGGGCACCATTGAACCGCGATTCATCCGAACATGGCGCACCAACTGGTTTTTATTTGGAATGATCGTGATCACGTTAGTAGTGATTAGGGTTTGCGTCTTAGTCCAAACATCCAGATCGCTCGAACATTCTGCCGGGCCCGTGATCGTTCCATTTTTAAATTTTATGACAAGTTGATCCAATCGCGTAGGTTCCCCAAGATCGAGTCTAAGTTGCGCCGACGAACTAACCAATGCTCCAGTTCCGCTGCGGAAAGCATCTGGAGTTACCGCGAACGCCGTCGTGTCATCGTCGTCAAAAAGCAATCGGTCCCAACAGCCGCGAGAACGAAATAAAGTTTGGCCAAAAAAAGCGTCTCGCGCCTTTTGCACAGCGGGGATAGTTGTGGAACCGGATCGGCGCAGTGAGCGCACTTCCAATGCGTCGTTGTCGGCAGCAAAGCAGGTGGCTTCGTAAAGCGCCTCGGCATCGGCGGGAACCGGGCAGGCTTTTAAATCTATTAACTTGCGGTGCCATGGCTGTTTCAAGGGTGTGCCGGGAAAGGTGATCTTAACCGGTTTGCCTTCGGCAAACTTCGCGAGTGGTCGGCCATCTATTGAAGCCTTGGAAAAAGTGAACCGACCGGGTTGCAAGGTGGCTTCGGCCGTTGTGCCCGGCAAGCCAAGAAGTTTAATTATTACCGGCTTGCCCGCCACATCACGCACCACCTCGGATTCACATCCGCTAACGCCTACCTCGTCGCAAGGCTTGGTCGTAGCCATGATCAGGCAAGATCGGAAGGGTTGAACTTCTACTGAGACCTTGGACCCTCGCTCAAACCGACCGAGAATGCGTTCTTGTGGATGAAACCGCCACAATTCAATCTGCCCGGGTTGAGTCAAGCCGATAGATTCGTCTAACTGCACTTGATAAGTCACAGGTTTCCAAGATAGGTTGCGCAATGTGATAAACTTGGTGGACTCGTCACCTCGGGCCACAGCACTGGGTCCATATTGCGTTTGCGGCAAAACCATTCCATTGACTAGAATATCCCCGTGACGCCGGTGCAGATTGAACAGCCGGGCCAGCTTTGGAAGTTCATCATCGCGCAGGAGCCAGGGATTGCCGTAAATCTCCGGGGCCAGAAGAAGGCTGCGGTTAAAGGCCTGTAGAACCAAGTCGTCCTCCCAACCATCAAGGCAGGATGAAAGACAAACGCCATGATCCTCGGTCAGCCGCTGCAAATCGGGCGTCAAACCGCGGCTGATGGCTCCGGCGCGATGATGCGGTGCCGTGGTCCGGTTTGGCATAAAAACATCAATGTAAGTTTCCGCGCCTTCCCAAAGCCAGGTCGTCACATATGGTCGCGCCTTTCCCAACTCCAAACGGTGATTGAGGACGATCAAATCCGGACTATATTGCCGGCAATCTTCCAGCGTTTGAACCGCAGCGTCTTGTTTCTCTGGCCGCAGAGTGCCGCACACGCCGTCCCACTTGAAAAGGGTGAAGTGATCGTCCCGGCAAAGTGAAACCAAGAGATCGTGTCTAGCCTGCTCCTCTTGGGGTGTATTGCCGTAACCATCAGGACCACCCCAGAGACCGAGGCGACAGCCAATCGCCGCGGCACTATCAACAATCGGTTTCCAACCGTTTGGATAGGCGGCTTTGAATCGCGGGGCATCCATCGTGGAGTAGCCGCCGGCTCCATCGAGATTGCCCGCGTCCCAGGCGTAGATATCGAGTTGCATTCCGTATTCGTCACGCAACCACTTGAAAAAATCGAGATTGATAAGAGTCTGCCGCTCAGTGGAACCTTCGTTGCTATTGTTAATCCAGGAAAAATATTCCGCGCGGGAAGGTGTATTTTCTTTGGCACCGGCATTTGTCGGATTTGCTTTCGCGTCAGAAGAATCAGCTTTTGCGGTTACCACTTGATTTGTATCCGTTGAGAATAAACTGGCTGCGCTGGCGGGCAATAAGGCTAGCCAGAATGACACTAATGAAACTGCCATCTGAACTGGAACAAGATTTACAATGGCGGAACAAGCATTGGGTAGTCGGCCTGATGTCATATATTATTGCAAGGTCGTTTGCCCTCGAACAAGACTTTGATTTTCTTTGTTCAGCACCAAGCTTATATCGATGATGTATAAGCCGGCATGAAGAGGCAAGCATGATAGCCAATTAGGCACTGGACCTAGCCGAATTACCGACTAAGGTCAACTTTTGCATACGGTTCACTTGTTGCAGAAAGGAATAAACCCACCCTGGACAGGGCTATACAGCCACGGGATTGTGAAATATTCAAACGCGCCTTGCTGGCACTGACCAGCGCGAATCGCGTAATGGTCTTGTAACCGATGGTCGCCCCGCTGGCAATCTGCGTCCAACGGTCATCTACTTGCGCCTCTAAATTCCAGGATTCCACCCGCTGACCAAGGGCTATGTATTCCTGCAACATGACTTGATCAAACTGCTTTGCCCCGTTAAGTTCGATTTCGATTGAACCGGTGGTAACTTTGTCGTCGGTGGCCCAGTAAGATTTACTATCGCCACTAATTACATTTGTCGCACTATACCGATTGTCACCGCCGCGTGTGTTCGAGGCTGTTACCTCGGCCCCCGCGGCCAAATCCATTTTGAACGTGCAATCCAGATAGTGTCGTAAACCATTCAGGCTGGCCACGTCGTTTTCATGAATCAGTCCGCGGCGGTCGGGCGGCAGGTTGAGCAACAAGCTGCAGCCGCGCCCGACCGAACCATAGTATATTTCAATTAACCTTTGTTGTGATTTAACCTGATTGTCCTCGCTGGCATGATAGAACCAGCCGGGCCGGATGGAAACATCAACTTCTGGCGGGACCCAGCTACTGCCGTCAGGCTGGCCCGCTGCGTAATGCGCGTTGTAGATTGAAGGGTCAATGCCGGGGTAAAGTCCTTTAGGCTGGAGCGCCATCCAATTGGTTTCAAATCCCACGCCCTTTTCATTGCCTACCCAACGAACGTCGGGACCGGCATCGCTAAACATGACCGCATCCGGTTGGAGCAAGCGAACTAGTTTGCGTGTGGCGGGCCAGTCATAGTAGTTAGCTGCGTCAATTTTCCGGGTTTCATGCGCGCCGCCATAAAACCCATCGCCGCCGTTGGCCCCATCACACCAGACCTCGAAAATGGGACCGTAGTTGGTGAGCAGTTCGCGCAGCTGGTTTCGATAATAGGCCGGATACGTCGGGGTGGAATAATCCGCACGGTTGCGGTCCCAGGGCGACAGGTAGATGCCGAACTTTAGTCCATATTCGCGACAGGCATCAGCGAGTTCTTTGACGACATCTCCATGTCCATTTTTCCAAGGACTATTTTTCACCGAATGCTCTGTATAAGCGCTGGGCCAGAGGCAAAAACCATCGTGGTGTTTCGCCGTAATAATCAATCCCTTCATGCCGGCGTCGCGCGCGGTGCGAGCCCACTGCCGCGCGTCGAGAGCAGTAGGGTTGAAGACCGATTCACTCTCGTCACCATAACCCCATTCTTTGTCCGTAAAGGTATTCACGGTAAAATGGATAAACCCGTAAAACTCCATTTCGTGCCAGGCGAGCTGGCGTGCCGTCGGCACGGCCCCGCATGGTGCTGGCGGGGGAGTTTCTCCCGCGTAGAGATTATTGGCCAACAGAACGCCCATCCCCATCGAGAAAAGGGTTGCTTTTAAATGCGTCATATAATTTGAAGCACTGACTAGCTTCCGCGCGTTAGTCCTGGAAAGTTAAGACTCCAGTCGCCGTCGTCGCCCCAGCGATGACAGCTAAAAAATTCCGGCTGGGCCGCGAGTGCGCGAACCGAAGAAGGAATTTCGTCAGCCGGTTTGGGTTGGTTAAACCATTCGCTCCCATACGTCCCAAACATCAACGAATCAAAAGTATGCCCAACAATTTTCTGAATACTATTCATGTGAAATATGTCTTCAAATTAAGGGAGATCCATCCGCCTCACAATATGACGAATGTCAGATACCATGGCACTTGCGCTCACACTCCGTCCGCAAAACCAAGGCAACGCCAATCTTACGCAATCCCCGCGCGTTGCAGCTCCAGTTCAAAATCGTATTCCGGTTTGCGCGCCTTGCGGCGGCGCAAGGAATTCGCCGCGGCGTCGCCGACGAACATTTCCGTCGCCACGTCCCACGTCAGTTTGCGCTTGAGCTTCATGCTGATCCAGGCGGCGGCACAGGCTTCGAGGCTGCGAGTGGATTGTTGAATCGGCGCGATGGGTGGGCGGTTGGCGGCGATGCTGGCGAGCCAGTTGCCATGATGAGTTTTGCTCGGCATACAGCGCACGGCACTGGCGTCGAGCGGCGAAAGAATTTTTTTGTCGCTTGCCCGCAATGGCGACTGGCCGTCGCTGCCGTCTTCGCTGCGGGTGCAGAACACCCAGCCTTCGTCGCCCTCAAAACGCAGGCCGGTCTCAAAATGATTGTCCAGGATCACCCGCACATTTTTCGGATAGAGCAGTTCCACATGATAGGCGCCATGCACCGTCACCAAGTCGTTCTGGAAAAATTCCGCGTGCGCGTCCACTGTCAGCGGCCCGCCGAGTTCCTGCGCCATCGCCCATTGCGCGATGTCCACGTGATGCGCGCCCCAGTTGGTGATCATGCCCAGGCCAAAATCTTCCGTGGTGATCCAGCCGGGCCGGTCGTTCAGGCTGTCCTGCGGATGCACCCGCCCTTCCATGTAAACCTGTTCCGGCGCCGGGCCGAGCCAGCGTTCGTAATCCAAATTTCCCGGCACCGGCATGGTCGCCGGCGGATGCCCGCTGGCCTTATCCAGGCCAATCCCAATTTTGATGGTCTGCAACTGGCCGATGCGCCCGTTGCGAACGGCTTCGCTGGCTTTGCGGAAACTTCCCCAAGGACGTTCGGAACGCTGCTGCGAGCCGGTCTGCAAAATAATTTTCTTCACCTCCACCGTTTTCCGCAGCGCGATGGCCTCGAGGATGGAATAGGTCACCGGCTTCTGAACGTAGATGTGTTTCCCCGCGATCGCCGCCTCGATCGCCACCAGCGCGTGCGAGTGATCTGGCAGGGTGATGACGACGGCATCAATGTCCGGCGATGCCAGCACGTCGTGGTAATCATGAAACGTCTTCACGTTCACGCCCGATTCCCCGCGCTGCGTGTAATAGTCTTCCGCCATTTCCCTGCCGGCAGCGAGGCGTTTGGCATCGAGATCGCACGCGGCCACGACCCGCGCGAGCGGTTCCGCGAGCACATTGCCCAGGTCGCTCCGGCCCATGCGGCCGCAGCCGATTTGCGCGACATGAATTTTTTTGCTGGGCGCATCCGCACCGAAGAGGCGCGCGGGAATGATGCCGGGCAAGATCGCCAGGCCGAGGCCGCCCGGCACGGTGGATTTCAAGAAGCTGCGGCGCGACCAGTTTTTCATCGGGAG
>Ga0302274_10001743_pt1 | contig 20455 bp, 19 predicted proteins | sample III_Bog_N2_1_FD_198755 | JGI IMG/M metagenome (GOLD analysis project Ga0302274, IMG submission 198755) | Peat permafrost microbial communities from Stordalen Mire near Abisko, Sweden - III_Bog_N2_1 | ecosystem: Environmental > Terrestrial > Soil > Wetlands > Peat | place: Sweden: Abisko...
GTAGGGGGGTGGGCTATGTTTTCATGGACGTACCCAAATATTGATCCAATAGCCGTAAGTCTAGGGCCTATCGTTATTCGATGGTATGCCCTCGCCTATCTCGCAGGGTTTCTTTTTGGATGGCGCTATTGCATGAAATTAGCGCTTCAAAGCCCTTCGCCGCTAACACCTAAACTCTATGACGATTTTCTTTTCTGGGCGGTTCTTGGGACAGTTCTTGGAGGACGACTTGGATATATACTTTTTTATCAATCCGATTATTACTTTAATAATCCTTTTGAAATGCTCAAAATATGGCACGGTGGTATGTCCTTCCACGGAGGTATGATGGGTGTGATCATTGCTGCCTGGATGTTTACACGCCATTATAAAGTTCCTTTTTTTGCGTTTACAGATTTGCTTGCATGTGTAGCTCCCCTTGGTCTTGGATTTGGCCGTTTGGCTAATTTTGTGAATGGGGAACTTTATGGTCGTATGACAACAATGCCATGGGGAATGGTTTTTCCACGTGGAGGCGATGTGTTGCGTCATCCAAGTCAACTTTACGAAGCCCTTATGGAGGGCGTTGTTTTATTTGTCATAATGTTTTTTCTCTCACGACGAGCTTCTTATAGGGGACGTGTAGGGCTTCTTTCCGGCACATTTTTATCGCTTTATGGACTATTTCGTTTTGCGATAGAATTTTTTCGTGAGCCCGATATCCAATTGGGATTTTTATATGGTGGAGCTACAATGGGACAACTTTTATGTCTGCCTATGATCCTCTTTGGCGTCTATGTTATTCTGTGGTCTGAGCGTCGTCTTAAGCGACGATCTGTTGTATGAGCCCACTTGAGCAGCATATTCGTAAACTTATTGTAAGGGATGGACCCCTTTCAGTTGCAGCTTATATGGATTTGGCTCTTCAGCACCCGGTGTATGGCTATTATCGTCAGCATGATCCTTTGGGGCGTGATGGAGATTTTATAACAGCACCGGAAATAAGCCAGATGTTTGGGGAGATGTTGGGGCTGTGGGCTGCGGATGTTTGGCGTCAATTGGGGCAACCTAGACATATCATTCTCTTAGAGTTGGGACCTGGTCGCGGCACTCTTATGACGGATATGTTACGTGCGACCGCTAAAATTGTTGATTTTCATAAATCGATTGATTTGTATTTCTTAGAAAGCAATCAAAGTTTACGGCATGTGCAACAAGAAAAGTTACATCCTTATAATCCGAGTTACGTGGATGACCTTGATCAGTTGCCTCTTGAGCCAACCTTGATTATTGCGAACGAGTTCTTCGATGCGCTTCCTATCCTTCAATTTGAAAAGACATTTCAGGGATGGCGTGAACGTAAAATCACTATCGTCAACAATGAACTAAATTTTGTTATGGCAGCCCCAGATCTTATGCCTTCTTTGACGCCGCATCGTTTGCAGGATGTTAAGCCAGGTTTTGTTTTTGAGTATTCGCCGGAAAGCTTAAGGGTTGCGCGGCAAATATCGCGTCATGTTCTCAAAAACAAAGGAGCCGCGCTTATTGTAGATTATGGTTTTCTTGAGCCGTCGGGACAATCAACATTTCAGGCCATTGCACATCATGCATACGCCAATGTTTTGCAAAATCCAGGTGAAATTGATTTAACAGCCCATGTGGATTTTCATGCCCTCAAAATGGTAGCGCAGGAAGAAGGGGGCTATGTCGGTGGGCCCCTTGGTCAAGGGGCGTTACTTAAAAATTTAGGTATAGAAATTCGGGCAGCGCAGTTAAAGTCAATTGCGAATGCGGCTCAGGGTGCGGACATCAATAATGCTTTGCTTCGACTAACCGACGATGCATATATGGGCGCTCTCTTTAAAGCATTAACTATAGCCTCTTCATCGATCGTTCCTCTTGGTGGGTTCTGATGTCTAAAATTATTCACTCACCTAATTTGCAAAGTATGTCAAATATTCGTCATGGCTTTTTTACAAGTCTTTGGGGTGATTGTGGTTTCTCTAAATCACCAGGCGATCTCGAAATTTCGAATCCGAATCGTCAGTCTATAGCTGCGCATTTTCAGTTGCCCTATAGCAATTTGTTAAGCTGCTATCAGACACATTCATCTGACGTTGTGGTTGTTGACAAAGCATGGTCAACTATCAATCGTCCAAAAGCGGATGCTATGGTCACAAACGTACAGGGCGTTGCCCTTGGTATTTTAACGGCTGATTGCGTTCCAGTGCTATTTGTTGATCGAGGTAAAGGCGTCATTGCGGCCTGTCATGCAGGCTGGCGCGGCGCCGTGGGTGGGGTTATAGAAAATACCATCCTTGCTATGGAAAAATTAGGGGCTAATCGTCGCTATATACATGCAGCTTTAGGCCCTTGTATTTGGCAAAATTCATATGAAGTTGGGCCTGAATTTGTGCAAACTTTTTTGCAGAAAAATACTGATAATAGTAAGTATTTTGTTCCATCATCGCGTTCTGAGCATTTTTTATTTGATTTGCCCGGTTATGTAGAGGCTAAGATGCGACATTTTGGCGTTGCATCTGTTGAGGCGTCACCGGGGGATACTGCGGCTGAACCAGACCGTTTTTTTAGTTACCGGCGTAGTTTTTTGCGTCAAGAACAAAGAGGTGGAAGCTTAATTTCCGTTATTGTACTTGCTGGTTAAAATGCGCTATTCCCTTAGCTATAAGGGGAATATGAAATATGCCAAAAACACTCTATGACAAAATATGGGAAAGCCATCTTGTTCATCGGCAGGACGATGGAACGTGCCTCATTTATATTGATCGCCATTTGGTTCATGAAGTAACCAGCCCTCAGGCATTTGAAGGGTTGCGTTCGGCCAATCGTAAAGTACGACGTCCAGATCTAACCTTGGCCGTTGCCGATCATAATGTACCAACGACGGTTGATCGACTTCAAGGAATTCGTGAAGAAGAGTCACGCCTTCAAGTTGATACGCTCGCAAACAATGTTCGAGAGTTTGGCATTGAGTATTTTAGTATGGATGATGTTCGTCAGGGAATTGTCCATATTATTGGACCTGAACAGGGATTTACGTTGCCGGGAACGACAATCGTTTGTGGTGATAGTCACACGGCAACACATGGCGCCTTTGGGGCATTGGCTTTCGGTATTGGGACAACAGAAGTTGAACATGTATTGGCAACACAAACACTGATTGCTACGCCATCCAAAAATATGCGTGTAACGGTCAATGGAGTGCTGTCTTTAGGGGTTACGGCTAAAGATATCATTTTAGCTATTATAGGTATGATAGGCACAGCCGGTGCAACGGGGTATGTGATCGAATATGCAGGAGAGGTTATTCAATCCTTATCCATGGAAAGTCGTATGACTATTTGTAATATGAGTATTGAAGCTGGGGCCCGTGCTGGTCTCATTGCCCCAGACCTTACTACTTTTGAATATTTGAAGGATCGACCACGTGCCCCTCAAGGCGAGCATTGGAACAAGGCTGTGGCTTATTGGAAAACGCTGCCAAGTGATGTTGATGCTGTGTATGATAAAGAAATTTCTTTAGATGCGAACACCATTGCACCCACGTTAACCTGGGGGACATCCCCTGAAGATGTTGTGCCGATCACGGGGGTTGTTCCTGATCCATCTTTGGTTAAGGATGACGTAAAAAAACGCGCCATGCTACGTGCCCTCGATTATATGGGGCTCCATGCAGGCACAAAGTTAACGGAAATCAAAGTAGATAAAGTGTTTATCGGCTCTTGTACGAATGGACGCCTTGAAGATCTGCGTGCTGTTGCGGCTATTGCTCAAGGACGTCGTGTTTCGCCACATGTTCAAGCTTTGGTTGTGCCTGGATCAGGGCTCGTTAAAGAAGCTGCCGAAAAGGAAGGTCTCGATAAAATACTCATTGAAGCAGGGTTTGAATGGCGCGAGCCAGGATGTTCGATGTGTTTAGCGATGAATGATGATCGTTTACAACCTGGCGAGCGTTGTGCCTCAACTTCTAACCGTAATTTTGAAGGTCGCCAAGGCCGCGGAGGACGCACGCATCTTATGAGTCCGGCAATGGCAGCGGCAGCGGCGATAAGCGGACGGCTTGCGGATGTTAGGGAGTATAATTAATGGAAAAATTTAGCCAATTAACAGGGCAAGCGGCTCCGTTGCCGGTAGCTAATATTGATACGGATGCTATTATTCCTAAGCAATTTTTAAAGACCATCAAACGTACAGGTCTAGGTAAGTACTTGTTCAATGATTGGCGCTACTCACCAGACAATCAGGAAGTTGGGGATTTTGTTCTTAATAAACCCGGCTTTCGTGAGTCAACAATTCTAATAGCAGGGCCTAATTTTGGGTGCGGTTCTAGTCGTGAACATGCTCCTTGGGCCTTACTGGATTTTGGTATTCGTTGCATTATAGCTCCAAGTTTTGCGGATATTTTTTTTAATAACTGTTTCAAGAATGGGGTGTTGCCGCTAGTTCTTCCTCAAGATTGCATTGATCAACTCATGGATTTAGCTCAAAAAGGTGTTCCTTTAACGATTGATCTTGAGACACAGCGTGTGACAACTTTTCCGCATAATGTGCATTTTGATTTTGATATAGATCCTTTTCGTAAGCATTGTTTACTCAAAGGGCTCGATGATATCGGATTAACGGAACAGCTTATTTCGAATATTTCGGTGTATGAAAAGAACATGAAGAATGAAAAGCTCTGGCTCTAATGGAAACGATAATGACAACTAAAAATATTCTCATTCTTCCCGGTGATGGTATCGGGCCTGAAGTAATGGCCGTAACGCGTCGTGTGCTTAATTGGTTTCAAGATAATGGAAGCCTTTCATTTAATATTTCAGAAGATATTGTTGGCGGTGCATCCATAGATTGTCATGGGGTGCCTCTATCAGAAAAGACATTACAGCATGCTCAAGAAGCAGATGCGGTATTGCTCGGAGCCGTAGGTGGACCTAAATGGGCCAACATGTCTTATGATATAAGACCTGAACAGGGGCTGCTATCGTTGCGTAAAGAATTGGGTCTGTTTGCTAATTTGCGGCCCGCCATTGTGTTTGATGCGCTTATCGATGCCTCTACTTTAAAACCAGAGATTGTAAAAGGTCTTGATATACTGATTTTGCGCGAGTTAACAGGCGGGGTCTATTTTGGGGAACCACGTGGAATTTTTGATATTGGCAATGGTGAACGCCGTGGTGTTAACACGCAAGTTTACACAACCTCTGAAATAAGAAGAATAGCACGGGTCGCTTTTGAATTGGCGCGACAACGCAGCCATCGTGTTTGTTCGTGCGAGAAAGGAAATGTCATGGAATCGGGCCTGTTGTGGCGGGAAGAAGTCACAAAGCTTCATACTGAAGAATATTCGGATGTTGAGCTATCGCATATGTATGCCGATGCTTGTGCTATGCAATTGCTAAGGTCTCCTCGTCAATTTGACATTATTTTAACGGATAATCTTTTTGGTGACATTTTGTCGGATGAAGCCGCAATGCTGACCGGCTCTATAGGGATGTTGCCGTCGGCGTCCCTAGGTGCCCCTGATGCCAAAGGGCGGCGTAAGGCGATGTATGAACCAATCCATGGATCTGCTCCAGATATAGCTGGCAAAGATATAGCCAATCCTCTGGCAACTGTTCTAAGCGCCGCCATGATGTTTCGCCATTCTTTTGGATGGGAAAAAGAGGCCCAAAAGCTCGAAAAAGCAGTACGCCATGTCCTTGATTCTGGGATACGGACAAGAGATATTGCTTCAGCTCCAAAAGAGGCTATAGGAACATCAGGTATGGGCGATGCTGTATTGCAGGCCTTAAATAGATGATCAAGACGACATAAATAAACAATATTATTGCTTGGGTTTTAAGTATGACTGACCAATCACATATTCGCAATTTCTCAATTATTGCACACATTGATCATGGTAAATCGACTTTGGCGGATCGATTAATACAAAACTGTGGAGCTGTTGAAGCGCGTGATATGCGTGAGCAAATGCTTGATAGCATGGATATCGAACGTGAGCGTGGGATTACAATCAAAGCACAAACAGTGCGATTAAATTATACAGCTAAGAATGGAGAAGACTACCAACTAAATCTGATGGATACACCTGGCCATGTTGATTTTGCATATGAAGTGAGCCGTAGCCTCGCTGCATGTGAAGGATCTATTTTAGTTGTTGATGCATCGCAAGGGGTCGAAGCACAAACATTAGCTAATGTTTATCAAGCGATCGATAACAACCATGAAATTATTCCTGTTCTCAATAAAATTGATCTTCCTGCCGCAGAGCCCGATCGGGTTCGTCAGCAAATTGAAGATGTTATTGGTATAGATGCCTCCCAAGCTGTATTAATATCGGCAAAAACAGGTATAGGCATTGATGATGTTCTTGAAGCCATTGTTGAAAGACTGCCTCCGCCAAGGGGTAATCCGGATTTGCCCCTTAAAGCGTTGCTTGTTGATAGCTGGTACGACGCCTATCTCGGCGTTGTTATTCTTGTGCGTGTTGTTGATGGATCCATACGTAAAGGCCAGAAAGTGCGCTTTATGGTGTCAGGGGCTGTAAGAGATGTCGATCAAGTCGGTATTTTTACTCCCAAAAAAATTGCCATGGATATGCTTGGGCCAGGAGAAATGGGTTTTATTACGGCAGGAATTAAGCAGATAAGCGATACAAATGTAGGAGACACTATTACCGATGATCGGCACCCCGCCGCCGAAATTCTTCCAGGATTTAAACCATCGGTTCCCGTCGTTTTCTGTGGTCTTTTCCCTGTTGATGCCAATGATTTTGAGCATTTGCGCGAATCCTTAGGTAAGCTAGCTTTAAACGATGCTAGTTTTAAATTTGAAGCTGAAAGTTCTGTCGCTCTTGGGTTTGGGTTTCGCTGTGGGTTTTTAGGTCTTTTACATCTTGAAATTATTCAAGAGCGCCTTGAGCGTGAATTTGATCTTAATTTAATTACAACAGCTCCGTCTGTGATCTATAAAGTGCACCAAACCAATGGGATAGTTAAAGAGCTTCATAACCCGGTTGATATGCCGGATGCTGGTCAGATCCTAAGAATTGAAGAACCGTGGATAAAGGCGACTATTTTTTCACCAGATGAATATTTAGGGAGTATTCTGGCGCTATGCAATGACCGACGTGGTGAACAAATTGAACTGACGTATGTTGGATCACGCGCAATGTTAGTTTATCGACTGCCTTTGAATGAAGTTGTTTTTGATTTTTATGATCGCTTGAAATCTGTCAGTCGGGGTTATGCAAGCTTTGATTACACCGTTGATGAATACCGTGACGGTGATCTTGTAAATATGTCTATCCTCGTGAATAATGAGGCGGTCGATGCTTTAGCAACGATAGTGCATAGAAGTGTCGCTGAAAAGCGAGGAAGACTTCTTTGTGAAAGATTAAAAGAACTTATTCCAAAGCAATTATTTAAAATTGCTATTCAAGCTTCTATTGGGAGCCGTGTTATTGCGCGTGAAACAATATCAGCTTTGCGTAAAGATGTTCTTGCCAAATGTTATGGTGGGGACATCAGTCGTAAACGTAAACTTTTAGACAAGCAAAAAGCCGGAAAGAAACGCATGAGACAATTTGGTGAGGTTGAAATACCGCAATCGGCCTTTATTGCAGCGCTTAAAATGGATGATCGGTGATTTGATAAAAAAGAACCTCTTTGCAATGAAGATAAAGAGAGTTTTCTTGTGTTATTATGGTCTCTTTTAGAGTTTATCGACAAGACGTTATGCGAGCAAAGGTCTCACATGAAAATTTTTTTCTCAATGTGTTGTTTAGTTATTTTTCTTATGATGGTTGTTTTTTCAGTTGTGCACGCTGACGATAACAAGGCTTCGCCGTCGTTAGAAACCTGCCTTAAAAAGGCAGATGAACTGCCTGATATTGCCGCTGCAAATGCCGAAATATGGGTGAAAAACGGTGGTGGATTCCAAGCAAAACTTTGTTTCGCTTTAGCCCAGTTTAAGCGCAATGAATTTCTAGATGCGGCTCAGAAGTTTTCAAGTCTAGCTCTCTTAAGTAGGTTAAAAAATCCAGTCATGGCTGCTTCATTGTATTCTCAATCAGGCCTTAGTTATATGAGGGCTATGGAATCAGCGGAGGCGGAAACTGCTTATGCGGAGGCTTTGAAATTAAATCCAGGTGATCCAGAAATATGGGTAGATCGTGCTACTTTACGAACAGCAATGGAGCATTATTGGGATGCCCTTAATGATCTTAACCAAGCGCTGAAGCTTAATCCAAAAGAAGCTGTGGCATTGCGGTTAAGAGGACAAACCTGGGTCAAACTGGGCAATCGCCAAAAAGCACAAGAAGATTTTCTTGCTGCTGAAGATCTCGATCCACAAACTTTGGGTGTTTCCCACGAATGATCGTTACACGATTTGCTCCGAGCCCCACAGGTCATCTTCATATCGGACATGCTTATGCCGCTCTTGTTGCTTATACAAAAGCGCAACAGGCTGGCGGAAAATTTATCCTTCGTGTTGAGGATATTGATCCGACGCGGTGTAAAGATGTTTTTATTAAGGCTATATCGGAAGATCTCTCATGGTTAGGACTGAGGTGGGAAGAACCGGTCTATCGACAATCGGAGCACATCGAGCAGTATGTGACTATTCTTGATCAACTGCGCGATCGCGACCTTCTTTACCCCTGTTTTTGTTCGAGACATGAGGTCATATTAGAGGCACGTGCATCAGGCTACGCGCCGCATTTAACCATCGCAGGGAATGAGGCTCCATTCTATGCGGGAACATGCCGTCATTTATCGGTAGACGAGAGACGACGACGCATGGATGAGCGTCAAGCCGCGAATTGGCGACTTGATGTAAAGAAAGCATTTGATTTAACGGGCGTACTCTCCTGGTATGAACAAGGAAAAGGCAACATAATTGCTAGGCCTCTTGATTTTGGTGATGTTGTTCTTGCGCGTAAGGACGTTCCAACTAGTTATCATTTAAGTGTTACGGTGGATGATTACCGACAAGGGATCAGTTTGGTAACACGTGGAGACGACTTAATGAACGTCACCAGTATTCATCGTCTCTTGCAAGCATTGTTAGGTTACCCTGCACCAGAGTACTATCATCATCCCTTACTAAAAGATTCCAGTGGACGCCGTTATTCAAAACGAGATCAATCGATGACGATAAGATCTCTACGTGAAAAAGGACTTACGGCTCATGAGATTTATACATTGGCTGACTTTAATAACTCTTTTTGAAGATCATTATATTCTGGATCGCTGGGGGCAATCTCCCCATGGCGTATTAGAAAATCGATAATAACGAGGGTGCAATTGAATTTAAAACGATTTGTCGTCTTGATGAGGGTGGCCACTTTTGATAATGGCATTAAGTGAAAAGCGGCGACTTCACCATCTGTATTGTGAGGAATCGTTGTGGGATCAAGTTCTAAGTCATAGACGAATAGGACATCATTTCTAAGGCCATTATTTTTCTCTACGTTGTAGTGAATCGTCCTTATATGTTGGGCCTTTAATGCAAGAGTTGAAGAAAAGCCGGCTTCTTCTTGAGCCTCTTTGCATAAATTTTCCTCTAGGCTTAAGCCAATCGGCTGGCCCCCACCAATCATATTGTCCAGTTTTCCTGGATCAATTAGTCTATCGGAAGCACGTTCTCCAATCCACATCGAAAGACCGTCTGCTTTTCGTACAAAACCATTAACATGAATCCCATAGCCTTTAATCCCAAACCAAGGAACAGAACTGCGATCAACTTGGGCCAAAGGTTGATCCCCCCATTTTTGGATAATAGGGTACATTTCGTTGCGTAAAGGGGTATTATATTTTTGAGCGAGGAGGTGAGTGATTCTTCCTAGGATGTCGCTGCGAGCTGTAAAGTTATCATAGCGTGGATTGAGTTCAAGCCCATCGTCACGGGCACAAAAAAAATCATTTTGTGCACACAAAAACGGCTTTAATTCTTTGAGAATCCAACCAAGATTCTGTCCTACAATAAAAAAAGGGAAAAACTTGTCTCTGTCATAATGATTGCAATTATGGAAGTGACGCAGAAATCCTTGGTGGCTTGGACTTTCATCCATCATTAGGATTGCCGTTTTACCATCAACTGTTTTGTTTGAGCAATTGCTTCAGCTGGATTTAAGCCTTTAGGACATGTGTTCGTACAGTTCATAATAGTATGGCATCTGTAGAGTCGGAATGGATCTTCCAAATTGTCAAGGCGCTCCCCTGTTGCTTCGTCACGGCTATCTGCAATCCAGCGATAAGCTTGTAAAAGAGTTGCTGGGCCCAAATAGCGATCCCCATTCCACCAGTAGCTAGGGCAGCTTGTTGTACAACAAAAGCATAGGATACACTCATATAATCCATCAAGCTTAGCGCGATCTTCAGGCGATTGAAGGCGCTCTCTATCAGGCGGAGGAGCTGTTTCTGTTTTAAGCCAGGGTTCAATTGAAGCATACTGAGCGTAGGCTTTACTTAAGTCTGGAACAAGATCTTTGATAACATTCATATGAGGAAGGGGGTATATTTTGACATCCCCACAAACATCATCGATCGATTTTGTACAAGCGAGTGTGTTTGTTCCATCTATATTCATGGCACATGACCCACATATGCCTTCACGGCAGGAGCGACGAAAGGTGAGTGTGCTGTCGATGTTATTCTTAATATGAATAATGGCGTCTAACACCATGGGGCCGCATTTATCAAGATCAATTGTATATTCGTCAATATGTGGTGTTAAGCCATCCTCCGGTGACCAGCGATATATCTTAAAGGTCTTTGTACGCTGCGCGCCTATAGGGGCGGGATAAACTGTACCCGCGGTGATTTTAGAATTTTTCGGTAAAGTAAGTTCAACCATAATAATCCTCAATAAACACGGGCTTTAGGAGGGACAACCTTTACATCATCGCTCAAAGTATAGAGATGAACAGGGCGGTCACCTAGTTTTGTCGTGCCGTCCTCAGCTACCCATACTGTTGAATGTTTCATCCAGTTTACATCATCACGTTGTGAGAAATCTTCCCTGGCGTGAGCACCGCGTGATTCTTTGCGGTTTGCGGCGCTATCAATGGTTGCTATGGCTTGGTACATGAGATTGTCGAGTTCTAATGTCTCAATTAAATCAGAATTCCATATTAAGGAACGATCGGTGATCCCTAGATTGGGACGTTTAGCCCAAGCGGCGCGAACATTCTTTTGTCCTTCGGCCAAAGTATCTCCTGTTCGAAAAACTGCACAATCATTCTGCATTGCTTTTTGCATTTCGAGACGAAGTTCTGCCGTACGAATTTCACCCTTTGCATGACGAAATTTATCTAAGCGAGCGACGGCCAAATCTCCTGCACTTTCGGTGAACTCTTTATGTTTTAAATTTGGTGTGACGAGTTCTCGTGCGCGAATAGCCGCAGCTCTTCCAAAAACAACGAGATCCAAGAGTGAGTTAGATCCGAGGCGATTTGCGCCATGAACAGACACACAAGCAGCTTCGCCGATCGACATAAGACCAGGAACTGTCGCGTTAGGATTATCCTTGGTCGGCCTTATGACTTCACCATGATAATTGGTAGGAATCCCCCCCATATTGTAATGGACGGTGGGGAGTACAGGAATTGGTTCCTTTGTAACATCTACACCTGAGAAAATACGGGCCGTCTCAGCAATGCCTGGTAAACGTTCATGGATAATCTTGGGATCAAGGTGTTCAAGATGAAGATAGATGTGGTCTTTCAATGGACCACAACCACGTCCTTCTCGAATTTCTATAGTCATTGAACGGCTAACAACATCACGACTGGCTAAATCTTTCGCATGGGGGGCATAACGTTCCATAAAGCGCTCGCCATTACTGTTGGTTAGATATCCCCCTTCACCTCGTACGCCTTCGGTTATGAGGCAACCAGCTCCATAGACGCCTGTTGGATGAAATTGTACAAATTCCATATCCTGCAAGGGAAGGCCTGCGCGTAAAACCATGCCCCCACCATCTCCTGTGCAGGTATGGGCTGATGTGCATGAAAAATAGGTGCGACCATAGCCCCCTGTCGCGAGGATCACTTGATGAGCTCGAAAACGATGAAGTGTTCCATCATCCATATTTAGAGCAACCACTCCACGACAAACACCTTCTTGGTCCATGATAAGATCAATGGCAAAATATTCGATAAAGAACTCAGCTTGATGCTTCAAAGATTGCTGATAGAGAGTGTGCAAAATGGCATGACCGGTACGATCAGCCGCTGCACATGTTCGTTGGGCGATTCCCTCACCGTAACGTGTTGTCATCCCTCCAAAGGGACGTTGATATATTTTACCTGCTTCTGTGCGACTAAAAGGCACGCCGTAATGTTCAAGTTCGATAATCGCAGGAATGGCTTCACGGCACATGTACTCAATGGCATCTTGGTCGCCAAGCCAATCCGATCCCTTGATGGTATCATACATATGCCAACGCCAGTCATCCTCGCCCATATTGCCAAGAGCAGCAGAAATGCCACCTTGGGCTGCAACAGTATGACTGCGCGTTGGAAAGACCTTGGTGATACAGGCTGTTTTTAAGCCTTTTTCAGCCATACCAAAAGTCGCGCGCAAACCTGCTCCGCCTGCTCCGACTACAATCACATCGTAAGTGTGATCAATAAACTCATATGCCTTAGCCATTGCGTATTAAACTCCAAATAAAATTTTGACGATCGCAAGTGTGCCCAAAATGGCAAAAGAGGCGCATATCAGTTTGACAAAAAATATGCTCAATAATTTTACCTTCTCGCAATGCACATAATCTTCAACAACAACTTGAATTCCACTCGCTGTGTGATGCAGAGTTGTTAACAGAAAAAGGATTAAGAGGGTGGATGTATAGGGAGAGCGTATCCAAACAATGGCTTCCTTATAGCCTCCTTCAATGACGTTTTGAAAAAAGGTCGTACAGAAATAAATGCCAAGAGGAATAAGAACGAGCGAGGTTAAGCGCTGAATCCACCAATGCTGAGTTCCGTTTCTTGCGGATCCTAAGCCGCGGACACGTCCGAGAGCGGAGCGAAAGGATTTATCATCATATTTCATAAGGCAACCCCATAGATCTTAAGAGCAAGCGTTGCGGTTAAGAGAATGGAAAGTCCCAAGGCAATATAGCCAGAAGTGTAGAGACCTTTAATGGATAAAAAATAGCCAGCGTCCCATAGTAAATGCCGAAGGCCACAGAAAAAATGATAGAAAAAAGACCAGGCGAGACCAAAGAGCACAGTCTGGCCGAGAGGGGTATGACAATAACTTACAAAAATACTGTAAGATTCAGCGCCATCCACGAGGCTCGTGAGCCAAATAAAAAAAATAGGTAATCCTAGGGACAGCACGACACCGGTTATGCGATGAAAAATCGACATAGCGGATGAGATTTGTGGCTTGTATATCTGTAGATGTGGCGAAAGAGGCCGCGCTTTTGTCGTTGAATGAGAGGTCATAGCTGATTCCTTAAAGACGCAAGCAGAATATGCGTATTATGTAGAGAGAGCAATATATTTGAACAGAGGGCATTATTGGAAGATAGAGTACAAGAACACAGATAGGTTTAATCCATCCATTTTTTTGGGGGGGAGAGATTAATTTCGCTTACGTTATTTGAATAGAGCTATAATTTATTTTGTGCAAGCAGGACTTTCTGTTAACAATCCCTTGTTTATCTGTATTAAGAATGATCCTCCATAATGACGCGATTTATAGATTGGGGGCATTTGAAGACCGCTTCAATTTATGGGCAAAGGAAGTAACCATGGACGAAATTATAAAAGCAGTATCTGGTTTTTGGGCAGCGTCCGAGATCGCGGCAAACTTTGTCATTTGCCTCAATATATTAGGGGCTCTTGTACTGGGACTTTTGGTCGGTTATGAGCGTTCTTATCGTGGCCGTGCAGCGGGAATGCGTACCTATGGCCTTGTTTGTATGGCATCATGTGCTTTGACTGTCATTACAGGTTATCCAGAATATTGGTATGGGGCCCACGGTCCATCTTTAGTGAATGCCATTGATCCAGGGCGGGTAATCCAAGGGGTGTGTACGGGGATTGGGTTCCTTGGTGCTGGAGTCATTATGAGGGATGGCCTTAATATAAGTGGCTTGACGACCGCTGCGTCGATATGGGTTGTAGCTGCGATCGGTGTAATGATTGGTGTAGGATTTTATGCTGCGGCGATTGTTTTAACCCTCGTATCAGCTGCCTTTATGATGTGGGGATCAAAACTTGAAGCAATGCTTCCGGCAAGGCACGCGGTTGCAGTATCACTTCATTTTAAAGCAAATGCAGCCCCATCCGAACATGTGATTAATAAAATACTAAACGAACAAGGGTATGAAGTCGCCAAAGGTTCTTTTGCTGTTGCTGAATCGAAAGATCAACCAGAGTGGCGTTTTGTGGCCGTCTCCGTGGGAAGGAATAAAGGAGCTTCTCTCGTTAGTCTTAGTCGTGCCTTTGGTTCGAATGAGGACATTTATAGTTTTGCCTTGTCGCATGCACGTAATTAAGTTGAAAGGGTATTATGATGGAAATTGAGGCGCTGGTTACAGTAATAGACAAGGCATGGGATCACCGCACCGGTCTCGGGTTTGATACGAAAGGCGAAGTTCGTGATGCCGTTGATCATGTCTTGAATGGTCTTGATGCGGGAACGCTCCGGGTCGCTGAAAAGAAAGACGGATCATGGCATGTTCATCAATGGCTCAAAAAAGCCGTGCTATTGTCCTTTCGCTTGAATGATTCAACTCTGATAGGAAATGGTCCTGATGGAGCCTGCTGGTGGGATAAGGTTCCTTCAAAATTTGAAGGTTGGGATGGTACCCATTTTAATGATGCAGGGTTTCGAGCTGTTCCCAATTGTATCGTACGGCGGTCCGCTTACATTGCTCCTAAAGTTGTTTTAATGCCTTCCTTTGTCAATGTCGGCGCATATATTGATGAAGGGACGATGATCGATACATGGGCAACGGTAGGATCATGTGCGCAGGTGGGACGTAACTGTCATATCTCGGGCGGGACGGGATTAGGTGGAGTTCTTGAGCCTTTGCAAGCTAACCCAACCATTATTGAAGATAACTGTTTTATTGGGGCGCGCTCGGAAGTAGCTGAGGGCGTTATCATTGAAGAAGGTTCCGTTCTTTCCATGGGAGTATTCATTAACGCTTCAACTAAAATCATCGACCGATCAACGGGGGAGATTTTTGTTGGACGTGTTCCCTCTTATTCAGTTGTTGTTCCTGGTAATTTGCCTGGGAAGCTGCTTCCCAATGGAGAACAGGGGCCATCCTTAGGGTGTGTGGTGATTGTTAAGCGCGTTGATCAACAGACACGGGCAAAGACGTCGGTCAATGACCTGTTGAGAGATTAGCAATAAAATGCTAAAACATAAGGGACCGTATACTTAAGGGGTTTTTATGATTGCCACTCAAATCCATGGATCAATTACAGCGCTTATTACACCTTTTATCGACGGTAAGATTGATGAAAAGCGTTTTCAAGATTTTGTAAAATGGCAAATTGATCAGGGAACACATGGGCTTGTTCCATGCGGGACAACAGGTGAATCCCCGACATTGACACATGAAGAAAATCATCGTGTGACTGAACTTTGTATCGAAGTTGCGAAAGGCAAAGTGCCTGTTATTGCCGGGTGTGGTTCGAACTCAACAGCCGAGGCGATTAGTTTAACTCAACATGCTGAGAAATCAGGTGCTGACGGAGCTTTGCATGTTGTGCCCTATTATAATAAGCCGTCACAAGAAGGCATTTATCAGCACTATAAAGCGATCCATGATGCTACAAATTTGCCCATCCTTGTTTATAATATTCCAGGGCGCAGTGTCGTCAATGTAAGTGTTGAGACAATGGACCGTCTAGCTCAGTTGCCACGAATTGTCGGGGTTAAAGATGCAACGGGTGATATTACGCGTCCAGTAAAGACACGTTTCTTGTCAGGCACATCTTTCCGACAGATGACGGGAGAAGATGCTTTGGCTTTACCTTTCTTGGTTCAAGGAGGCCATGGATGTATTTCTGTAACGTCAAATATTGCGCCGGCATTATCCAGCCAATTGCATAATGCTTGGGCTAAAGGCGATTTGGCAACGGCTCAGAAAATAAGTGATCAATTGATGCCATTACATGATGCGATGTTTTGTGAGACGAACCCAGGGCCCGTTAAATATGCGGCCTCATTGCTTGGGATCTGCCGTTATGAGATGCGTCTGCCTCTTGTTCCTATTAGTAAGGCAAGTGAGAAAGTGGTTGAAGAAGCCTTAAGTAACGCAGGTCTTTTAGTTGCGGGTGCTGCGGTAAAACGGGCTTAAATATCCTTGAACTCATAGGTCTTACTTAAATACCGAGAACATCACTCATGCTGTAATAGCCTGGAGGTTTGTTGTGAAGCCAGACAGCGGCCTGAACGGCTCCTCGTGCAAAAATACGGCGGTCTGTCACACTATGATGTAGGCGAATTGTTTCCCCATTGCCGGTAAAGATAACTTCATGGTTTCCGACAATGTGCCCCGCTCTTATGGCGGCATAGCTCGGCTGTTTGCTGCCGTGATTACCTTCCTGAACGGCCTTGCCGAGGGCGAGGGCTGTACCTGATGGTGAGTCTTTTTTCATGCGATGGTGCTCGTCAATAATAGCAACATCATAATCCAAATCCCCCAATAGTTTGGCGGCAAGACTTGTCAGCTGTTTCATGGCCGCAAGCGACATGCTTGTGTTGGGTGCATAGAGTACAGGAATTTTTGCGCTCAGTTGTTTTAGTACCTGTAATGTATCTGTGTTTAATCCTGTAGTGCCACAGACAAGGGGCTTGTTATAAGCAGCGACACTTCTTGCATACTGAGTTGTAGCTTCAGGAAGCGTAAAATCGATAACAACATCACTGACCGCGAGAACGTCGTCAACATTTGTTGACAAGAGGGCTCCGCTTGGTGTTGTCGTATCGGGTTTTAAGGTGCGGACGACACCTCCAGCCAACTGGCACTGATGAACGGCCGCTATTTCGTTGGCAATAGCCTGTCCCATACGCCCTGAATATCCCAATAATCCAATACGTATCATATCAACCTCATTTAATATAATCTTTAGCCAGAATTTCGGCAATTTGAACGGCATTGAGGGCGGCTCCTTTACGAAGATTGTCGGATACGACCCATAAATTAAGGCCATTTTCAACCGAAATATCCTCGCGTATGCGACTTACAAATGTTGCATCTTCGCCGGCACATTCAACCGGGGTTACAAAGCCTTCTTCATGATGATGATCAATGACACTCACTCCAGGGGCTGCTTTAAGGGCTGCTCGTGCCTCGCTTGCACTTATTGGTTTTTCAAATTCGACATTAATGGATTCCGAGTGACCAATAAAGACAGGGACACGAACGCACGTAGCTGAAACTTTTATCTTAGGATCAAGAATTTTCTTGGTTTCGACAACCATTTTCCATTCTTCTTTAGTGGCCCCATCATCCATAAAGACATCAATCTGAGGAATGACGTTAAAAGCGATTTGTTTGCGAAAGACTTCTTTTGTAAGAGCATCATTGACAAACACGGCTCGTGTTTGGCTAAACAATTCATCCATTGCTTCGCGTCCGGCACCAGACACGGATTGATAGGTCGAAACAACAATTCGCTTAATTATCGCGATGTCATGCAGGGGTTTTAAGGCCACAAGCATTTGGATAGTCGAACAATTTGGGTTCGCAATAATATTTCGTTTTTTATAGCCAGCTATAGCCTGAGGATTAACTTCCGGAACGACCAGCGGAACATCCGGGTCCATGCGGAATTGAGATGTGTTATCAATGACAACGCAGCCAGCTTTACCGGCACGTGGTGCAAAATCAGCAGAGATTTTTGCACCCGCTGAAGATAGACAGATATCAATGCCTTTAAAATCAAATTTTGCTAAATCTTCAACCGTAAGATCAATGTCTCCAAAGCTGACTTTTCCTCCGGCAGATTTACCTGAGGCTAGGGCATAAGCTTTTTGTATAGGAAACTCGCGTTCCGCAAGAGTCTTGAGCATTTCTTGCCCAACCGCACCTGTAGCTCCTACAATCGCAACATTATACTTTCTCATGATCAACCTTTATGTCTTAAAGTCGTGTCTAAGGGTTATGCAATAGGTAAGCTATGACTGCAACACTCTCGTGGTAATATATACTTCTTTCACGATGAACAGATGAAAATCTTATTCGAGAGCACTCCACTCTTTCTTAACCCTTTGTTTATCCCTGTTAACCATTATAATAATTAGGTTGCGGTACTATTCCAAACCTATTTGTGTTCCGCCTTTTCACAAATTTTGGGGGAAATATCATGAAGTCTGTTGTTATTGCCGGGTACGCTCGTTCCCCCTTTTGTCTTGCTTCAAAAGGTGATTTAGCAGAGACACGTGCGGATGATTTAGCTGCTCATGTTGTAAGAGCTCTTGTGGAGCGTGCGAAAATTGACCCTAATGATATTGAGGATTTAATTCTTGGTTGCGCTTTTCCTGAAGGTGAGCAGGGGTTAAATGTTGCACGCCTGATTGGTTTCTTGGCTCAACTCCCTCTCTCGGTTGCAGGGGTTACTCTCAACCGTTTTTGTGGATCCTCAATGCAAAGTATTCACAATGCAGCGGGGGCCATTCAGATGGGGGCAGGTGATGTGTTTATTTGTGCTGGCGTTGAATCAATGTCACGCGTTCCTATGTCTGGTTTCAATCCGATGCCCAACCCCTTTTTGGCTGAAAAATATCCTCAAGCCTATATGAGCATGGGGGTGACGGCGGAAAATGTCGCGCGTAAATATGGAATTTTGCGTCGCGAACAAGAAAATTTTGCGGTTTTATCTCATGCCAAAGCTATTTCTGCTCGAACTGCGGGACGATTTAAAGATGAGATTGTCTCCATCACAACTAAAACGAAAGTGGTTGATCAGGATGGATGTATCCGTGAGGGTACTACGATTGAAAAGCTCGCAACTCTTAAACCAGCCTTTGAAGATAAAGGATCTGTAACGGCGGCAACATCGTCTCCTTTGACGGATGGGGCATCAGCTGTTTTAGTAACCAGTGAAGATTATGCTCGCAAGCACGGTTTGCAGATGTTAGCGCGTATTCGTGCGATTGCTGTCGGAGGCTGCGCACCTGAAATAATGGGGATTGGTCCGGTCATTGCATCGCGAAAAGCCTTAAGTCGCGCGCAGCTAACGATTAAAGAAATTGATGTCATTGAATTGAACGAAGCTTTTGCCAGCCAATCAATCGCGTGTATTCGTGATCTTGGAATGGATCTCGATAAAATTAATATCGATGGGGGAGCAATAGCATTGGGACATCCTTTAGGGGCAACAGGTGCTCGTATCACTGGTAAAGCCGCTCAGATTTTGAAACGAGAAGGTAAAAAATTTGCTTTGGCAACTCAATGTATTGGGGGGGGGCAAGGCATTGCGACAATTTTGGAGGCTATAGAATGATATCTGCTGTGAGTGGCGAAATTAAAAAAGTAGTTGTCATCGGTGCCGGTGTTATGGGAAGTCAGATTGCCGCACACATCACGAATGCGGGTGTTCCTGTGTTGCTTCTCGACATTGTACCAAAGGATGCTTCAGATCGAAATGTGATAACAAAGAGCGCTCTGGAAAAATTGCAGAAAGCTGATCCTGCACCTTTTATGAACGCTAAAAATAGTCGATGGATCACAGCCGGAAATTTAGAAGATGATCTTGATAAATTAAAAGATGTTGACTGGATCATTGAAGCAGTTTTAGAAAACCCACAAATTAAAAGCGATCTTTATAAAAAAATTGACACTGTTCGTAAGCCGGGATCCATTATTTCATCGAATACGTCGACGATACCTCTGGGTGTTTTAATTGGAGGACAATCTGAGCAATTTGCGAAGGATTTTCTTGTTACCCACTTTTTTAATCCCCCTCGTTATATGCGTTTGTTGGAATTAGTAACAGGACCTCAAACGCGGCAAGACGCTGTTGAGATCATACGCGATTTTGGTGATCGTCGCTTGGGCAAAGGCGTAGTGTCTTGTAAAGATACCCCTGGTTTTATAGCCAATAGGCTCGGTGTATTTTTTTTACAAACGGCTGTTAATGCTGCCTTTGATTTAGGATTAACAGTCGAAGAGGCGGATGCTGTTTTTAGCCGTCCTGCTGGAATGCCCAAGACAGGAGTTTTTGGTCTTCTTGATTTAATTGGTATTGATTTGATGCCATTGATCGCCAAAAGCTTTATGGCAACATTACCCGCTGATGATGTTTATCGGGTCATTAATCGTGATCATGTTCTTATCCAGAAAATGATTGCAGATGGATATACTGGACGAAAAGGTAAGGGGGGCTTCTATCGATTGAATAGGTCAGAAGCAGGAAAAGTTAAAGAGGCTATTGATCTTAAAACAGGTGCCTACCGCGTTTCTGAGAAAG
>Ga0302274_10001758_pt1 | contig 20371 bp, 16 predicted proteins | sample III_Bog_N2_1_FD_198755 | JGI IMG/M metagenome (GOLD analysis project Ga0302274, IMG submission 198755) | Peat permafrost microbial communities from Stordalen Mire near Abisko, Sweden - III_Bog_N2_1 | ecosystem: Environmental > Terrestrial > Soil > Wetlands > Peat | place: Sweden: Abisko...
CGAGCACTCGAAGCCCACCGTGAAGCAGCGGCTGGCCGCCCTGCGGATGCTCTTCGATTGGATGGTGGTGGGCCAGGTGATTCCGGTGAACCCGGCGCACGCCGTGCGCGGCCCCAAGTACACGCAGAGGCGCGGCAAGACGCCGGTGCTCCAGGCCGACGAGGCGCGGGCCTTGCTCGACGCGATCGACACCGCTTCCCTTCCCGGTCTGCGCGATCGCGCTTTGATCGGCCTGATGGTCTACACCTTTGCGCGCGTGGGCGCGGCGGTCTCCATGCGGGTCGAAGACTTCTTTGTGCAAGGGCGCCGGGGCTGGGTCCGGCTCCACGAGAAAGGCGGCAAGGAACACGAGATGCCCACGCACCACAATCTCGACCGCTACCTTGAGGAGTACATTGCGGCCGCCGGCATCGGCAAGGACCGCAAGCAGGACCGCAAGGAGCCGCTGTTCCGCACCGTCAAGGGCCGCTCCGGGGAGCTGACCGCCAATCCCCTGCTCCAGTCCGATGTCTGGCGCATGATTCGCCGGCGGGCCAGCCAGGCCGGAATCGAGACCGAGATCGGATGCCACACCTTCCGCGCCACCGGGATAACGGCCTACCTCAAGAATGGCGGCCGGCTGGAGATCGCCCAGCAGATGGCCGCCCATGAGTCGGCCAGGACTACCGGCCTCTATGACCGGCGCAGCGACGAGATCTCGCTCGATGAGGTCGAGAGGATTGTGATATGAACCCGCCTCAAACGACCTGGCATGTAATCATGTAATGCCAGAAGTCATCCGGCAATTAGACCTTCAACTTCCACCACGAGAGCCCCTACAGCAACTGGCGAAGCTGCTCGCCAAGAAGTTTGCGCCGTGCACTGATGAATTCACGAAATCTAGCGAATTCGAGCGACGATGCGTCATCCGGCAACTGTCGGTCAATGCAGAATTTCGTTGAAGACACTTTCTGTCGCTTCGCTTCTTTGGATACCCAATCAACAAGCGTCGAATGTTGCTTGGCTTTGTTTTCATTTGCATCGAGATGTCTCAAGTTCAAGATGCTGTTCCAATGTCTACGGTCCCGATAAAAGTCCAAGTCGGCCCCGGCGACGTTTGCGGCGCTAAGGGCTTTATTCTTGAAAGCGCTCGCCGGGTGCAGGTGGTCCTTGTGGAAGTCGCCATTTTTGTAATCCAGATTTGGTGCTAGAAGCGCCAAGATGGTGAAAGCCTGCCTGTCTTCATATTCCGTATAGAGCAGGGATTCTATAAATTCGTCTGTAACCAGCGGGTCTTTTCTTTGCGCCCGCAGAAGCGTTCCAATCTCTGTGGCTGGGAATCCTACAATGCCAGGCAACAAAAACGGTTTGCCAAAGTCGTCTCCCACAAAGGCCTTACGTATAGCTGCAAGTATCGTATCGGCGGAAGACCCAAAGATGCCCTTCAGTAGCATTGTGTGCAACCATCGCCGCATGGTGTCTCTATCATCTCGCAACGCCACTTGCGAGGTCAGGCCCTTTGCAATCCCTTTATGGTGCACCCAATAAATGATTGGAAGTAGCGCGTTCTTCGATGTAAGGGAGCTCTCGTTGTAGCCAAAGTCACGGACCAACTCGAAGACAGCGAGAATGCTCGCGTGTATAGCGTCCCAGTTATCCTCAAACGGCTTCACCTGAGCGGCTGAAAAATTTGAGACTTTATATCGAATGTCGGAGTTGTAGAGATACAGACATGCCTTAAGTACCAAATCTTTACTTATAAAGAAGCCCCTCGCGCGAACTTGATCGACCAGGCCGCCCTGGCCGAGAATTTCTTTTCGCGCATCTCTTGACGTCCAATTTGCAATGGCGGTAGACATGAGCATGTCTGAAAGAGATAGGGGCTCACCGCCGCTGTTCACGCGAACGAAGACGTTCAATGCCTGTTCCATATCAGCCTTCGTCACGACGTAATAATTTATGATCCGCTCGGTATGCACGACAGCGTGCAGCTTTGACAACGCCGTCGCGGCGAATTTATCGTCTTGGTGACCGTCACCAATCAGCATCTGGGTGAACTCATATGCTTGCGGTAAATCCAGAATTCTACCAACGTCGAACCACTGTTTCGGATTCCCATTGAATTCATCGACGGAGAGGAATTTGAACTCATATTTCCTTCCAGCCTCGTTATCGTCCTCCGAAGCCGGTCCACTAAGGTTCAAGTAAAGCTTTCGCGTCGGCAATGCACGCTCGCTATCCTCCCACCATACGCGCGGCTTTTTGTAGGCATAGGTTCCAGTCAATCCGATAAAGAGCGCCGTCAAACGCTGTTGCCCATCGAGGACGGCATCGAAATCCACATGGCCCTTGGTGTTGAACTCGGGGTTGTGTGTTTGGTAGCGCTCACGAAAGTCTTTCAGAACCTCATAGTAGCGGTAGTCGCTCTTTGCAGATTGATCGCGAACTTCCCAAAACAAAAAGCTGCCAATCGGATAGCCTTGCAGCAGCGAGTCGAAAAGCCATTCGACTTTATGGGGTTCCCAGACAAATTCTCGCTGTATGGCGGGCAACAGCAGTCTCCGACTACGAATACGCGAAACTACATCTGAAACACTAATTGGCGCCTGAAATGACATGGTATCTCTATCTCCTCATAGCCATAAAGCCAGGCTTTTAACCGCAGTTTCTTTGCCGTCATGAAGCACGAGCAAATGTTCTGGCTCCGCTGCGAACGGCAGGGACGGCTCCAGCAGCGTTCCCCTTCATAATAACGCGGTCTCCGATGTGTTTATTGGTGCGTACTGTGGACGCTACTCACTTTTCTTCGTCGTCTTCGCGGGCATCTTGGAGGTAAAATTCCTGGAGCTTCGCCTGGAGCAGCTTTTTGTCCGGCAATTTGGTCTGATACTCAGCGATCAGAGCTGGGGAGAGGCTGCGGCTGAGCGCGTATTCGACTATCTCGTTGTTTTTGCTGGCACACAGTAAGACGCCTATCGAGGGCTGCTCGTGCTCTTTGCGTACATCGCGGTCCAGCGCCTCCAAGTAGAAATTCAGCTTGCCAAGATACTCTGGCTCAAATTCGTGAACCTTGAGTTCAAAGGCGACAAGAGCGTTAAGACCGCGATGGAAGAAAAGCAAATCGAGTGCAAAATCCCGCCCGCCAACCTGCACGGGGAATTCTGAGCCGACATAGCAGAAGTCACGGCCCAGCTCCAGTAAAAAATCCTTCATGCGGTTGAGCAAGGCATGGTGGAGATCGTCTTCGGAGTGCCCCTGCGGCAAGCCAAGAAATTCGAGGGCGTAAGCATCCTTGAAAACGTTCTGGGCGTCTGGGTGGGATTGCGGTAGTGCCGGCGACATCTTAGGCGGGCTGAGAACAACCCGCTCGAAGAGCGCCGCCTTGAACTGGCGCTCCAGCTCGCGCTTGGTCCACCGTTCCTTGACTGCCATGCGCAGGTAGAATTCGCGCTCTTCGGGTCGTTTGCTCTGCCCAAGGATGATGAGGTTGTGTGTCCACGGCAATTGTCTCACCAGTGGTGAGACAATTGCGCTGTCCCGGTAGACTTCGTAGAACTGCTTCATTCTGAACAGGTTGGGGCGGGTGAAACCGCGCTGACCAGGCTGCGTCTGGGCAATGTATTGAGCCAGTTGCGGCACCACGCTATCGCCCCACTCGGCGGCTTCGATCTTGCGGCTGATGTACTCGCCTACCTGCCAGTAGAGATCGATCAACGTGGTATTGACGGCCTGGAATGCCCGCTGCCGAGCGGCTGCAATGAGGCCGACAATCTCGGCAAAGCCCGCTTCCTCCGTTACGCTAGCCTTGGTTAAAACGCCCATCCTTCAATTCTCTCTGATTTAGGCGCTGGGCCGTGTTGAAAAAAATAGACAGTGCTACAAGCATTGCGGGTGCCAGATTGCCCCTGGTGACAGCAATGTTGGGTCTACCCCTACCCATGACCGCTTCCCTTCCCTGCCCCGTGCCTCGTCTGATTCTGGCCCAGGAACGCCCTTGCAATCATGCTTGCGGCCCAGGCCGACTCAGCATATATTCGTATCTGGTTATAGTCCTATAGCCCTGTAGCCCTAGAGGGGGTCACCATGCACGTTTTAGCGATCATCGGGCAAAAAGGCGGGAACGGGAAAACCACAGTGACGCTAGGGATAGCCGTAGAAGCGTTTTCGGCGGGCCGTTCGGTTGCCGTGATCGACCTTGACCCGCAGACAACCGCCGCGAATTGGAGCGACCGGCGAGGCAAGGAAGCGCCCGCCGTTGTCTCCTGTCAGGTTTCTCGATTGGGCCAGGTACTCGAAGCCGCCGCCAAGGGAGGCGCAGACCTGGCCATCATCGACACCCCCGGTAAGAGTACGGACGCACTGATAGCCGCCGCCAAAGCCGCCGACTTCGTTTTAATGCCCATCCAGCCGCAGCTATACGACATTGAAACGCTTGGGAGCCTCAAGGATGTGTTGACACTGGCCGGAAATCCATCCTCTGCCGTGTTGGTCAATCGTGCGCCGGTACAGGGAAAGCGCCACACAGAAACCCAAGAGGCCGCGACCGGGCAGGGCTTCGCCGTTTGCCCGGTCGTGATCTTTGCCCGCGCCGCTCATGGCGACGCCGGGAATATCGGCCAGAGCGCCGCCGAGCTTGAGCCGAAGGGGAAGGCCGCACAGGAAATGAGCGACCTATACTCCTATATTGCTATAGCCCTAAAGGGGGGACGACATGAAGAAAAGCGCATTAGCCGCAGGGCTTAAAGCCGCAGCGGGGCATCAATCGCAACTAGCCACGGCCACGGCAGCGCCCGCAGCCACGAAAGCTAAGCCCCCATCGGCGACAGTCTTGATCGGTGGGCACTATTCGCCGGAAGTCCGCCGGGCTTTATTGCTCGTTCAGGCCGAGCCAAAGAACACCGGCAGAAACCTCAAACAACTGCTAGGTGAGGCGATCAACGATCTTTGTGCAAAGTACGGCAAGCCGCAGCCTTACAGCGGCGAAGCATAGGGCTATAGCAATATATTGCTATAGGAGTATCTTTCAGGGAGTCTGAGCGCATGGTGAAAAGCAGGGCAGGGAAGCGCGGCGAGGGAGGGCTTGTCCAGGCGGGAGAGATCCCCCTTGTAAAAACCCTTGCCAAGAAATTCAAGCCCCCCAGTCGCGCACAGCTTGAACTTGTTGACGCCGCGTTAGCCATCCAATCGGAGCCGGACGCAGCCGAACGCGCCTTTATCGCGCGTCAGCTCGTCCTTTGCACTCTTCCACACAGCGACCCCGGCGACAACGCCCCACGATGGCTCCGGCGCACCGGCAATAGCTCCCTTGTCATTCAACCCGGATGGGATGGCGACAAAGATCAATCCATTGGTTACCCGTATGGAACCATCCCCAGGTTGCTTTTGTTTTGGGCCATTACCGAAGCAGTGCGAACGAAAAGCCGCCGTCTTATTTTGGGCCGTAGCCTCAATGAGTTTATCCGCGCCGTTGGCCTCAACCCGAATACCGGGGGAGGGAAGCGCAGCGACAGCAAACGCCTGAAAGAGCAAATGCGCCGATTGTTCCGGTGTCACATCAGTTTTCAGGCGGCGGGGACCGATCCATCGGGCGCACCGGGCGAAGCATGGCGCGACATGGCGGTGGCGCCAGAGGGTGAATTGTGGTGGCATCCTCATCCCGACCAGAGCGCACTTTGGGAAAGCTGGATTCAGCTAGGCGAGAAGTTTTTTAGCGCAGTGATTGCTTCGCCCGTTCCCGTCGATATGCGGGCGCTCCGGGCCTTGAAACGTTCGCCCTTGGCCCTCGACCTTTACGCGCTGATCTCTTACCGCGCTTTCGTTATCGTGCAAAAGAACCTCCCCCCGCAATTCATTTCCTGGGAGCAGTTGAGCCGCCAGCTTGGCACCGACTACGGCGACCTCAAGGACTTCAAGAAGGAGGCCAACGCCGCGCTCCGCAAGATTGCGGCGGTGTACCCCGGCCTTATCATCACGAAGGCCAAGGGGGGCTTTACCATTCATGCCAGCCGCCTTGCAGTACCTCAAAAAACCCAGTGAACAGCAAGGCTAAAGGGGTACGGTGAAACGCCCCCCTTGTTGAAAACCCTTCGGATTCTGAAAGTTTTCCACGGTGAAACGCCCCCCCAATGTACGGTGAAACACCCCCCTTTTTTGCTGTTTTAGTACGGTGAAACGCCCCCCCCTTTAATAGTTAAATACATATTCTTCTTCGTAGTAGGCATCCCGAAGCTGTGCAAAAGTCCAAGGCGGTCCCGCTGCTCCGCTTCGCTACGCAGAAAAAGGAGCGCCCTACGGGCGGACCTGCTGCGCATACATTGGAGGCCGCTGCGCCCCTCCAAACCTCCCAGCTACAAAAAGGAGCGCCTCTACGAGGCGAACCGGCGAGCTTCGCTCACATTCAGCGGGAGGGCGCTAGCGCCCCTCCCGCACCCTCCCCGCGCAAAAACAAAAACAAAAGCTGCCTGTCTAAGGTGGGATGGGGTCTGGCCTTTGAATCTAAAATTAGAGCTGTGCTGGATCGAGCAGAAAGGCCCCAGGACGCCCCCGGAGCAATGCCGCCTGCCCCCGGCTATCCAAAATGCGTCTGGGCTGTTTTGCGATCAGCCCACGGGTTATGAATCCGGCGCTTGATTTCGTTTCCGGCCGGATTTGCGGTCTGAGGTCCAGTGGAACGGAAAACCGGGGTAAGCGGTTAAGCCGCCTCCTTCCAGAAAGCCGACTTCTGTGCCGGTGTCAGCTTACGATAAACAGCGACCATCAATGACACTAAGTCGTCGGGGAATATAGGCCCAGAAGAAGCCCCCCCGTCCTTTGTTTTGACTATCGAAATCCTTGCTCGTGAATTTGCTTTTTTGCCAAATCGAGCGCAGAACTCGTTCAGGGCTGTGTGCAATTCGTCGTACTTGGGGTGGCCCTCTTCAACCAAGTCCGCCCATTTCTGCAAAACCCCCTCGGTCACTCTGCCGTCATGGCTCGCTGTTATTTCGGGTTCCAGATACTCTTTCGCATTCAAGTCGTCATAACCGACGAACTTTGATGGTCCAAAAAACCATTCATTTTCTGCCCACAGCGCGTACCAAGCCACGTTATGGGATATCCTCTCCGCCATTTCCTCGGCCTCTTTGTGGTAGTCCCTGATACGTGCCTCAAGACGCGCGACTGAATTAATCAACGTGGCCATAAACCCCCCTCATGTTTTTCATGCTGTACACTGTAAACATGTACAACATTTACTTCACGCACTAAATGTAGTACACGAAACATATGATTACAATAACAAAATAGCGAATTTGTGGTTCCAAGTCCAAACCCGCGAAATTGATCTGGCTCCAGAAAAGCAGCCCAATCTTTGCGTATAGGCGTTCTTTTGAGGGGAGGAGGTTTCCTCCCTGGCTGCGGCCGGAAAGTGCGCGTCCTCCGCCACCCACCTCAGCGGGCCTGTTCCTGCCCGCAACGCCGGCCCTTGCCTAACAGCAACAGCAAAAACCCTTCCTAAGGGGCTCCGCCCCTCGCGCCCGCAAGCCACTCCCCAATCTTCCGCGCTTCGCTTGTGCAGACCTCCGCTGCGCTACGCCCTTTCCACTTCCGCTGCGCTCTCGTTGCAAGGGTGGGGATACCCCTCGGCTTGCAGTTGCTACCCCCGCAGGCGTGGGCCTGGGCCAAGGCGTTGTTGTGTGAACAACAACAGCAAAACCATTCAAGAGCAAAGACAAAGGAGAATCACCGATGAAAAAGCCAGCGAAATCCGCCCACCATTCCGCCGTCAACACCGCAACCAACAGCAACCGGAACACCGCCCCCGTCGTCATCGATACGCCGCAGAAGCAGCAGACCGCGAGAGAAGCAATCGCGGCCAACGTCCAACTCCTGATCGAACAGTTGGAGCAGGGACACAGCGAAGGCTTGACCGCTTACCTCACCGCAATGGGCAGATTCCACAATTACTCATTTGGCAACATTTTGGAGATCGCGCGTCAGAAGCCGGACGCGACCCGCGTTGCTGGCCTGTATGCGTGGAACCAGCTTGACCGGAGAGTGAAGAAAGGAGAGCGCGGCATCCGCATTCTTGCTCCAGTGATCGGCATCCGGCGCAAGAAGGACGAAGAGGCCGAGAAGGACATCCGCACCCAGAATCAGGCCGTGTTGGTTGGTTTCCGTTCCGCCTACGTCTTCGATGTGAGCCAGACCGAAGGCGAACAGCTTCCCGAGCTGTCAAGCCAGGTGAGCGGCGATGTAGGCGAACGGCGGGAACGCCTGATCGAATTCATCGCAGGGCAGGGAATCGCGCTGGAATTCAAGGAGAGCATTGCCCCAGCTTTGGGCATGAGCTACGGAAACAAGATCGTCCTGCTTCCCGGACAGTCCGCCGCCGAAGAGTTCACCACCCTTGTGCATGAACTCGCACATTCGATGTTGCATTTTGCCGAGCGCCGCATCGCAACCACCAAGACGGTACGCGAGACCGAAGCCGAAGCGATTGCCTTTGTGGTCGGCACGACCATCGGATTCAACAGCGGGAAAAATTCGGCGGACTACATCGGTTTGTATCATGGCAACGCCGCACTCCTCGCAGAGAGTCTGGAGATCATCCAGCGCACTTCCGCTGTCATCCTCTCCGCACTCGAAATGCCGGCAGCGAAAACCACCGAGCAGCAGCAGGGAACGGTTCAAGCCGTTGCGCCAATGCTCTTGAAGAAGACAGCATAACCACGATTCAATGGACGGGGATTCAATGGACGGGCTTGGCCCCACGCGCAGGCCCGTCTTCCACCCATACAACCAGCTTCTATAAAATCCGGACTGTACGCCTTTCCGCCCCGATGAGGATGCACCCCTGGTCGGTGGCATCCTCTCGCCGCAGTAAAAAAAATCGCCGCCCCTTCCACTAGGTTCGGGGCGGCGATCAATGCCCGCGCTGCTTCGCATCGGCAGAAAGATTGACACATCACCCCCAAAGGGTTGCTGTGAAGCGCCAAAATGTTCTTATGCGTGAACATTCATAGAATCATCTACTTAGATGATTCCTGTTTACGCCTGTAAACGGCTGCTTACCAGTGTAAGCAAGTTTTCATCATTGGCGTAAACATATTGATTCAAAAGGCATTGACTCAACAAGTAAGGTTCGCCTGCCTTGACGCCCAGACGCTCCGAGTCTAGGGTAGCGGAAAGGCGGGCTTCCCATGAGCAGCACTCGCACCGGCCAGAATGTCGATTCGCAGCCGCTTCCAAACGCGGACGCGCGTACGATCCCCCGCGCCAAAACGGTAGCGACCCGGCTCTCCATCGAGGAGCTGGAGGAGGTCGAATCGGCGGTCAAACGGGACGGCAAATCGCTCGCCGAATGGCTCCGCGAGACCATCTTGCGGGAGGCGCGGCAGCGTCCAGCCGACCCGGTCGAGTTGATCTTAGCAGAGCTTTCGGCCACCCGTTCCATGCTCCTGAATTGCTTTCTTTCGACGGCCCAGGCAGGTGTCGAAGGCAGGCAATTGCTGCCCGAAACCGTGCTCGAAATCCGCGATCAGGCCGACGCCCAGAAGCTCCAGAAAGCCCGCAAGATGCTCCAGGAATTCTGGGCCCAGGAAGGGCAGAACGGGGGCAACTCCTGACCCGCCCGATGAAGTTTCCCAGCCGGTTTCCGTGGGTTATTTTGGTGCTCGTTGGGTTGCCGATTTTGCCTTTGCCGCTGGCGGCATGGTTCTGGTTAGTGACGCCGCCGCTCCAAAATTACTACCTGATTGCCTACCTCGACAGCACCGAACGGCCACGCCAGCCCGCCGCAACCACCCAAGTTGAGTGGCTGTATAAGACCGCGCCAGGGCGGAAACCGGAGCTGGTTTCAGAGACCGATGTGGTCTCGGCAACCGGCGACAAGGGGAGTAAACTCCCCGTCAAACTCTCGCCCCGCGCCGTGGCCGACGGCTGGCGCGAAGTGGTGAAAAGCGCCCCGCAAAAGGTCGATTCGGTGAAGCTGGAGCGGTATCTCGAAACCTATGTGTACGACGGAAAAAGTTTCTGGCGGATGTTTCTGCAGCCGTTGCTCGGGTTCGCGGCGGCAGTCTTTTTCCTGCTCGCGATTCGTACCTGGTGGAAGGGAAGATCGAGGCACGAGGAGCGGCATGGACGGAGGACGAAAGGGCCGGAACTGGCCTCACCTTTCGGCTGGAACAGCGCGGGTAAAGACGATGGAATCCGCTTTCAGTTGCGATGGGGGGATGAGTCTTCAAGCTGGAAAGGGCGGCTTCCATTCGGGCCGAGCTACCAGGTTCCGCGCCGTCTTGAGTCGAGTCATATCATGCTGATGGGCGACACCGGAAGCGGCAAGTCTTCCGCCATCCGGCAGCTCTTGCGCCAGGTCCAGCAGCGCGGGGAGAGCGCCATCGTCTACGACCCGGCGATGGACTTTGTAGGCGAGTTCTACTCGCCCGTGCGCGGCGACCTGATCTTGAATCCGCTCGACGCCAGGTGTCCGTATTGGGGGCTGGGCGATGAGCTTGAGCGCGAGGAAACCGCCGCCGCCATAGCCGCCGCATTCCTTCCAGACAAGGAGTATGAGAAGGCGTTTTTTACCGATGGACCGCGCCGGATTCTGGCCCATCTACTCAAGAAAAAGCCGCAGCCCAGGGACATTTTGAAGTGGATGGCCGACCCGGATCAGATGGCACGGATGGTGAAGGGAACCCCGCTTGCCGCCCTCATCGACCCCGCCGCCCCCGCGCAGCGGGCGGGCGTCCTTTCCAGCTTGAATATGGTTGCCGACAGCTTGGAATTGTTGCCCGAATGGAGCGAAGCGCAGGGCAAAACATTCTCGACGGCCGAGTGGTACACCGAGCGCAAGCGATGGGTTTTTCTGACCTCCAGCCCAGGCTACCGCGAGAAGATTTTGCCGCTCCATTCCGTGTGGCTGGACCTGTTCATCCTGCGCATGATGGGATACTGCGAAGACCCCAAGGTGAAGCCGGTTTGGTTCGTCATTGACGAGCTGGCCAGCCTCAACAAGCTGCCCCAGCTCCATACCGCCGTCACCGAAAATCGCAAGTACGGCAATCCGGTAGTGCTGGGGTTTCAGGGCCGCAGCCAGATGGAAAAACGCTACGGCCAGGATGCCGAGGCCATGCTCTCGCAACCCGCGACGAAGGTGTTTTTCAAAACCTCCGAACCGCGCGCGGCCAAGTGGATCTCCGACGCCATCGGCGAGATCGAGGTCGAGCGCCTGAAAGAGTCCCGCAGCATGGGCCTGCTCAGGAGCAAGAAATCGTATGCGATGGAGATCGCCACCAAACCGCTCGTCATGGCTTCGGAAATCTCCGGCCTGGAGCCGTTGTGCGGTTTCATCAAGCAGGAGAACCGGGTCGTGCCGGTCCGCTTCGCGCTGGCAAAGAAGCGCGTGAAACAGGCCGAGTTTATTGAGCGGACGAGGCCAGAAGTCGCGCCCAGGCCGGTCGAACAAGCGCCGGCAATGCCGGCACTCCCGCCCGCCACTTCGCCACCGCCGAAAAAGACAGTCGCGCCGGCCGCGCCCCAGGCCGCGCCGCCGCTTTCGCCAGCGCCCGCCGTGAAGCCGAAGGAGCCATACGTTTGGGACAAATCCAAGTGGGTTGATTGATGTGAAGCTACGTGAACCTATTCGGTATCCGGCTCTGTAGCAGCAGTCTTAACGGCTGTTTTTTTCGCCGCCTTTTTTGCAGCGGACTTTTTCGCAGGCTTCTGAGCGCCATTCACAATTTCAACAAAGTCATCCCACTTGATTTTCTTTCCGTGTGCCCGCTGCGTTCTGCCTTCGCACCAAATGAGATGGGCCTTGGTGATAATCAAATCTCCCAGTCTCTCGCCATCGTTTGGTTTACGTATTTCCAATTCGATGCCTTTTGTCTTAACGTTCATGTTCACATCGAACGACTTGATTGAAACGTCCATGCTCTGTATTCCTCCCTCGGAATCATATCGGATCAAGGCAACAACCTCTTTGGATTAAGCTCAGCTTTAGTGGAGTGCCACGTATGCTTTCCATCTCGCAACCACTCTCGGCAGGCCAGGCGCGGACGTACCACGCGCGGGAGTTTGCTTCGAGTGAGCAGAACTACTGGAGCCGCGACCAGCAGGGTCATAGCGAGTGGCGGGGCAGGCTTGCCGGAGAGTGGGGCCTTGCGGGAGCAGTGGGCGCGGAGCACTTCGCCCGCCTGAGCGAAGGCCAGCACCCGCACACCGAGGCGCAGCTCGTCCGGCATCAGACGGCCAAGACCTACGACGGCAAGTTTGGCAGGGAAGTAACCAGCGTCGAGCACCGGGCCGGATGGGACGCGACGTTTTCCGCGCCGAAGTCTCTTTCATTGACCGCCCTGGTCGGCGGCGATGACCGGGTAAGAGTGGCGCACCGGGAGAGCGTCCGCTCGGCCCTGTCCGAGCTGGAGCGGTATACCCAGGCGAGAATCGGCAACGTCCGCGCACCGGAGACGACGGGGAAGTTTGCCGCCGCGACCTTCGAGCACGACACGGCCCGCCCCGTTGAAGGCTATGCCGCGCCGCAGCTCCACACCCATGCCGTGATTTTCAACGTCACCGAGCGTGACAGCGGCCAGACCCGCGCCCTCCAGCCCCAGGAGCTTTTCGCCTCACAGAGCTATGCCACGAATGTTTACCGATCGGAGCTGGCCGTCCGGCTCAAGGATCTGGGATACACGATCGAGCGCGGCGAGTTTGGCCAGCCAGAGATCAAGGGATACACGAAAGAGTACATGGAGGCCAACAGCCTACGCCGGGAACAGGTGAAGGACCACCTACGCGCCAGCGGGCTTGACGGACCAGCAGCGGCGCAGATCGCCGCGCACCGGACGCGGGATTCCAAAGAACTGCTATCGCCCGAAGAGGTTTTGCGGCAGCATCGGGAGCTTGCGGCGCAGCACGGCCACCAAGCCGACCGGGTAGTTGCCGAGGCGCGGCAGCAAGGCCAGCAACACGCCTACGATCCCTCCAAAGCCGCCCAGGTGTCCGTAACTTATGCCCGCGATCACCTCTTCGAGCGTTCAGCGGTCGAGAGCGAACGCTCGATTATGACGGCGGCGCTCAGCAGGAGCATGGGCGAGGCGAACTTCGCCCAGGTCCGGCAGGAGTTTGACCGGCGAGTCCAGACGGGCGAGTTTCGCGCCGCAGATCATGGACCAAAACACGCTGGCCAGCAGTACACCACCGCGGCCATGCTGCGCATGGAGCGCGAAACCATCGGCCAGATGCAGGAGGGCAACCGCCGCGGCTACAGCGATCCGATGCTGGTTGAGGGAAAAATTCGCATCGAGACCGAAGAGCGGCACCCGGAGCTGAATGCCGGACAACGCCAGGCGGTTGATGAGGTTTTTCTCTCTCGCGAGAAGATTGTCGGTTTGGATGGAATCGCCGGCGCGGGCAAGACGACGACGCTGGCCGTGGTGCGCGAGGGCGCGGAGCAGGCCGGGTACAAGGTCGAGGGCTTTGCGCCGACGAGCCGCGCATCCCAGAAGTTGGGCGAGGCCGGCATCGAGACCAAGACCTTGCAGGCCCATCTTGCCCGAGGCCAGCGGGCGGATACGGGAGAGCACCGGCTTTATGTGGTGGACGAGAGTTCGCTTGCGTCCACCAAACAGATGCACGAGTTTGTGAGCCGCTTGCATCCGAACGACCGCGTTTTGCTGGTAGGCGACACCCGCCAGCATGAATCGGTTGAAGCCGGCCGCATTTTCGCCCAGCTCCAGGACGCGGGCATGAAGACGGTGAAGCTGGAGGAGATTGTCCGCCAGCGCGATCCGGAGCTGAAGCAGACCGTCGAGCAGCTTGCGCGCGGCCAGGTGGGAGAGGCTATCGCCGGTCTGGAGCGGCAGGGCCGCATCCATGAGGTGCCAGGTCATGAAGACCGCATCGCGGCTATCGCGAAGGAGTATGCGAAGTCGCCCGAAAACACGCTGGTCGTCTCGCCCGACAACCGCTCCCGCGCAGAGATCAACCAGGCCATCCACGCCGAGTTACAGGCGAAGGGCGTTGTCGGCAGGGAAGAACATCGGACCCAGGTACTTGTACCGCGCCAGGATCTCACCGGAGCGGACCGGATATGGGCGGCCCGATACAACGAGGGCGACGTGTTGCGCTACAGCCGCAGCTCGCAGGAGACCGGCATCGGCAAAGGCGAGTATGCCCGCGTGACCCGCGTCGATGCTCCTAACAACCGGCTCACCGTTGAGCGGAAGGACGGCACGGAGATCCACTACGATCCACGGCGCCAGCAGGGTGTATCCGTCTACCGCGAGCAGGAGCGGGCTTTCTCCGTGGGAGACCGGGTGCAGCTCACCGCGCCCTCGCCCGACTTGAAGCTGGCCAACCGTGAGCTGGGAACCGTCGAGGGCATCGGCCAGGATGGGCGGATGAGTTTGAAGATGGACGGAGGCCGCCCAGGTGACGGCGAGGTCGAGATCGATCCACTGAAGCATCCACATCTCGACCATGGCTACGCGGTTACGAGTCATTCCAGCCAGGGACAGACCGCCGACCGGGTGCTGATCCACGTCGATACCGAGCTGGGAGCGAAAGACCTGCTTAACAACCGCATGGCCTACGTTGCCGTTTCGCGCGGCGCATACGACGCGCAAATCTTCACCAACGACCGCGAGAAGCTGGGCGCGGCGCTGGGGCATGATGTCTCGCACAGCAGCGCCCATGTGCCGGAGATGAAGCCAGAACAGAAGCAGGAGCAGGCAGTCACGCCGCAGCGGGAGATCGCGCCACAGCAGGAACAGAGCTTGGATATTGGCTTGGGCCTCTAAGGGAGCAAGCTGCCGCCCCCTGCGGCTCCGGAACCCGCCCGCGTTTGCGTAGGGGGTACTGATGATTAACTGACGAACATGTGACGATCCAGGCGCAACAGCGATTCTGGACCCTGGGGAGTTTGCGGGGATCGATCATGATCGTACCCAACTGATGGGGTCCGTAGTCTCTCCGGTGCCTGAATGCGAGGCAATCGGGGCCACCTGCCGACCGAGAGTGTTCCCCTTCCCTGCTACTGAGTTGCCACCGCGATTGCGCTGGCCCCAGACTCATACGTACCGCTGGGCAGGGGCAACAGCGTGCCCGCGCCACCGTTCACCCAGTATGCGGCGGCAGCGCCAGCCGATCCCACCATATACACATCGCTGCCGGAGAAGCCGATCCCGACGGCCGAAGAAGTGGCGGGAGAAACTGTCGTGTTAGTGGGCAGGGGCAACGACGTGGCCGTACCGTTCAGCCAGTATGCGGCGGTGGTGTTGCCCGTCGTGCCGCTCACCCCAGCTCCTGCCACGTACACATCGCCTCCAGAGACCGCGATAGCGTTTGCTCCATAACCTTCTGTCGTGTCGTTGGGAGGTATGGGCAGCGTCGTGGCCACCCCACCATTTACCCAAGATATGGCGGTGTCGTTGCCCACGTCTGGGCTCGTGTTTCCCGATATATACACATTGCCGCTCGATACCGCGATTCCACCGGCCCAATAATCGCCCGTAAGGCCATTGGGCATGGGCAGCAGCGTGGCCGTTCCGTTCACCCAAAGTACGGCGACTTCGTCGCTATCGGTGTTGCTCGCAATTCCCGTCACGTAGACATCGCTGCCCGAGACCACGATGGTGCCAGCGCTAGAATATGCCTTGCCGCTGGGTGGGGCTAACGTGGTTGCCACGCCGTTTACCCAGAGAACGGCGGTAGGGTTGCCCGCACTGTTCTCCTCAAATCCCGTCACGTACACATTGCCACCCGAGACCGCGATTGCGCCAGCCTCTGAGATTGTCATGCTCCTGGGCAAGATTGTGGCCGCGCCGTTCAACCAATATACGGCGGTATCGTTTGTGCCGTTCGACGCAGTTCCCGCTACATACACATCACTACCCGAGATCGCGATCCCGTAAGCATACGAGCTTGTCATGCCGCTGGGCATCGATAGAGCGGTCGCGGTGGCAGTTGGGCTGCCGGAGGTAAGCTTCCAGATCTCGGGCAAATTGTTGCCGGGGCCTCCGGAAGAGTTGGCAGTGAGCGCATACCCGGTGATGTAAATGGTTGTGTTTGGGCTGATGGCCGGGTTGACGGTGAAGCTCTGCGCTATCTGCGAAGCCGCCGCATAGGTGCTGTTGCCGGCCACGCTGGCATCGATTGTGCAGGTTCCGGCGTCTCCAAATGTGGCCGTCGTCCCGGAGATCGTGCAGACGGTGGGGGTCGCTGAAGTAAAGGAGACCGTGAGGCCGGAGTTAGCCGTCGCCGAGAGCGTCAGTGATACTCCTACAGTCTGTGTGCCTGGATTGTCGAAGGTAGTAGTCTGCGTGGTATGACCGATGCTGTTGCCGCCGCCGCAGCCGCTGACGAGCAAGGCCAGCGACGAAATCGAAAGAAGAGAGAGCAGCTTGAGACGCCTCATGTGAGAGTTTCCCCTTGCCTGTACACACTTGCGGTCGTTGCGCCGGTTGTTTGCAGCGGCGGTGCTCGTTTGTGGGTATTGATTCCAACCTAACAATCTTATAACACCGTTACGGCTCTGTACTTGGTGGTTCTGCTCATCCATGCGGGCGTTGGGCCACAAGGGGTAAGTGTTGACCCACGACCGCCGCCCCTTGTTTCCAGAGGCTTGCATGGGTCAGAAGTCAGGGCCATAATTGCCGATGAACAGCGACGCGCAGCGAAGCAAACCTGGATTCGGAACAGTTGTGCGGTTCTGAGCTGCGCCTACTTATACGCATGATAATGTCCTTTATCATGCGTATAATGGAGCCATGACGCGCAGCGCAATCCAGGTCCAGTCCCCTTCCCTGCCCTCCATCTTCACGGCCCAGCCACAGGCCCGCAAGCGGATGCGCGACTTCTTCAGCTCCCACATCCGCAATGCCAACACCCGCCGCGCCTACTTGGAAGCCGTCCGGCAGTTCTCCGCCTACTGTGCCGGAATCGGCATCGTGGATCTGGCCCAGGTCGAGCCGATTCACGTAGCGGCCTTCGTCGAGGCCCAGCTCCGCGAGCACTCGAAGCCCACCGTGAAGCAGCGGCTGGCCGCCCTGCGGATGCTCTTCGATTGGATGGTGGTGGGCCAGGTGATTCCGGTGAACCCGGCGCACGCCGTGCGCGGCCCCAAGTACACGCAGCGGCGCGGCAAGACGCCGGTGCTCCAGGCCGACGAGGCGCGGGCCTTGCTCGACGCGATCGACACCACTTCCCTTCCCGGTCTGCGCGATCGCGCTCTGATCGGCCTGATGGTCTACACCTTTGCGCGCGTGGGCGCGGCGGTCTCCATGCGGGTCGAAGACTTCTTTGTGCAGGGGCGCCGGGGCTGGGTGCGGCTGCACGAGAAGGGCGGCAAGGAACACGAGATGCCGACTCACCACAATCTCGACCGCTACCTTGAGGAGTACATGGCGGCCGCCGGCATTGGCAAGGGCCACAAGCAGGAGCGCAAGGAGCCGCTGTTCCGCACCGTCAAGGGCCGCACCGGGGAGCTGACCGCCAATCCCCTGCTCCAGTCCGATGTCTGGCGGATGATTCGCCGGCGGGCCAGCCAGGCCGGCATCGAGACCGAGATCGGCTGCCACACCTTCCGCGCCACCGGGATCACGGCCTACCTCAAGAACGGCGGCCGGCTGGAGACCGCTCAGCAGATGGCCGCTCATGAGTCGGCCAGGACTACCGGCCTCTACGACCGGCGCAGCGACGAGATCTCGCTCGATGAGGTCGAGAGGATTGTGATCTGAGGCGGGAAGCAAAAGGGGATACCTGCCCCACGGAACACATCGAGAAAACGCGCCTACGGGCATCCTGACGCGAGATTTTCCCGTCTTTTGGGGGAGAATTGAGGCCCGAAGACCTTATTGCCCTACCTGTGCACGCGAGCTGACAATGCAAAAGCCCCGCCTTTTACTCGTCTTCTTCGTTGGCATTCTGGTTGTACAACTCATTGAGCTTGCCTTGGAGTAGTTTCTTGTCTGGAAGCATTGTCTGATACTTGGCGATCAGCGCCGGAGACAGCGTGCGGCTCAGGGCATATTCCACGACTTTATCCTCTTTGCTGGCGCACAGCAGTACGCCGATGGAGGGCTGTTCATGCGCCTTACGCACGTCGCGGTCGAGAGCCTCCAGGTAAAAGCTCAGCTTGCCGAGATATTCCGGTTCAAACCGAGTCACCTTGAGTTCCATGGCGACCAGGCAGTTGAGGCCGCGATGAAAAAAGAGCAGGTCCAGCGCGAAGTCCCGCGTACCCACTTCCAACGGATACTCGGAACCGACAAAGCAGAAGTCCCGGCCAAGCTCCAGCATGAAATCTTTCATGCGGTCGAGCAATCCACGGTGGAGGTCGTTTTCGGTATGCTCCTGCGGCAAGCCGAGAAATTCGACGGAGTAGGCGTCCTTGAAAATGCTTGCTGCCTCTGGATGTATTTCTGTCACCGCCGGCGACACTTTTACCGGGGAGAGCACGGTGTGCTCAAAGAGAGCGAGGTTGAACTGGCGCTCCAGCTCGCGCTTGGTCCACCGTTCCTTGACTGCCATGCGCAGGTAGAATTCGCGCTCTTCGGGCCGTTTGCTCTGCCCAAGAATGATGAGGTTGTGGCTCCACGGCAATTGGTGCGCCAGTGGCGCACTAATTGCCTCGTTCCGGTAGGTCTCGTAGAACTTCTTCATTCTGAAAAGGTTACTTGTCGTAAAGCCGCGCATTCCCGGCTGTGTCCGGGCAATGTAGGCGGCCAGTCGCGGCACCACGCCATCGCCCCACTCGGCGGCCTCGATCTTGCGGCTAATGTACTCGCCCACCTGCCAGTAGAGATCGATCAGCGTGGTATTGACGGCTTGAAATGCCCGCTGTTGCGAGGTGGCAATGAGGCCGACAACCTCAGAAAAGCCCCGTTCCAGAGTTGTGATTTCAGTTGGTTGCGACATTGCCCCCCCCCGCACTCAATTGAATAATATACTAAAACCATGTATACATAAAATCATGCAAGCATGGAATAACGCATCGATGCAACCATAGGAGCATGAAATCATGCAGGTAATCGTAATCAACTCGCAGAAGGGCGGCAGCGCGAAAACGATGCTGGCAAAGCATCTTTCCGTTGAGGCCGAGCGCGCCGGCGACGGCCCGGTGTTTCTGATCGACACAGACCCCCAGGGTAGCCTCACCGCATGGCACACGAAACGCGAGTCCGAAACCCCGCAGCGCGTTGAACTGCCCTTTGATGGGCTGGAGAGGGGCTTAGACCTCTTGCGCCAGCACGGAGCCGCGTATTGCTTCATAGACACCGCGTCAGGCCGTGTGGACGTGGCCAGGGAGCTTTTCAAGCTGGCCGATTTTGTGATCTTCCCCGTCCAGGCCAGCGAGGACGATCTAACGGCCGCGCCGGTCACGGTCCAGGCATTGAAGGAGGCCGCAGTCCCCTTCTTGTTTGTGTTGACCCGAGTGAAGGCCAACACCCTGATTACAGCTCAAGCCGCCGCCGTGCTGTCGAAGCACGGGGAGGTTGCGGAGACATTCGTCAATGACCGCACAGCGTACAAATCGCCCTACCCCAAAGGCCAGACGATTACCGAGGCAGAACCTAAAGGGTTAGCAGCTAAGGAGATTTCGGCCTTGTGGGAGAACATAAAATTATGCTTGCATGGAATCATGCAAGAAAGCAGGGAGGTAAGAGCACATGGCTAAAGCACTCGAATTGAACGCCGACACCTTGACCGTTGTGCCGTCCGTACCCAGGGCCGCACAGGTTACGATGCCCACCGCCGCGCCGCAACAGCGGAGCAAGCCAACGCCCAGGGTCGAGCGGGAGCCGTTGCAGGTTCGTTGGCCCGTGGAGGACGTGAAGGCCGTCAAGCTGGCAGCCATACAGCAAGACTTTCCAACCGTGAGTGATTTCATGCTTGCATGTTTCCATGCTTACATGAAATCCCGCGTACAGGCGTAGGGAGTCGGCAGGATGGCCAAGAGAAGGGCAGGGAACGGCACCGGCGACTTAATCCCGGTCAGCAATCTCGTTACGCCGAAGCTGCGCCGTCAGCTTCGGGCCATGACAGGCCCCACGCCCATTCAGCGCCGTTTGATCGACACCGCGGCGCTCAATGTTGAGCAGCCGGACTTGCAGACGATTCTCTATCAGCACACGGTCTTCTGTCAGACGAGCTTGCCGTATCGCAACCCAGGCGATGAGGCTCGGACTTGGGAGCGGATAAACGGGGATGTTCATTTGAAGGTGCTGGCCGGGGAAGCCATGCACCCCGACAAGGGACGCCTGGTCGAGGTTGGGTTGCCGTTCGGACCTAAATGCCGCATGGTCCTGATGCACATAAACCAACGGGCGCTTGTCACCGAATCCCCGCACGTCGAGGTTGAGGACACGCTTTCAAAATTCGTTCGCAATGTGCTGCAACTCGACTCCAA
>Ga0302274_10001768_pt1 | contig 20304 bp, 17 predicted proteins | sample III_Bog_N2_1_FD_198755 | JGI IMG/M metagenome (GOLD analysis project Ga0302274, IMG submission 198755) | Peat permafrost microbial communities from Stordalen Mire near Abisko, Sweden - III_Bog_N2_1 | ecosystem: Environmental > Terrestrial > Soil > Wetlands > Peat | place: Sweden: Abisko...
ATTGCACCTGTCAATAGCAAGTGAGGGAATCATTATGAGCGAAGAACTGCAACACACTCACCTGGACGGCATGGCAGACTATATCTCTGCACTGGATACGCTGTGCGGCCTAGCGCAACGCGAGCTGTATGTCTTCGAAAAGGATTTCGAGAATATCGGGTTCAACTCGGAAGCGCGCTACAACACCCTGCGCTCTTTCCTGCTTGCCAGCCCGTCCAATCGCCTGCACCTGCTGGCGCAGGACACACGCCCGCTGACGCTGTACTGCCCGCGACTGATGATTCTTTTGCGCCAGTTCGGCCACAACATGCACATCTACCAAACGCCTCAACACTTATTGCATCTGACCGAACCTTTCGCCGTAGCGGATGAAGCAAATTACGTGCGCCGCTTTCATTTTGACGACCCGCGCGGCATCCTGGCACAACACGACCCGACAGGCGCGCGCGTCCTGAAGTTACGCTTCGAAGAGATGTGGGCAGCCTCCCGTCCGACGGTTGCGTCGACTACGCTAGGCTTGTAACCCCCTACCCGTAGGCGGAAAAAGGCGTTTGAGTGTCGGCTTTACAACCCGCTCAGGATTTTAATATGGGCCATGACGCTACGCCCCAGCGCATGCAGAGCATAACCTCCTTCGAGTACAGAAACGATGCGGCAGTCGGCGTGGCGATAGGCAAGTTCCTTAAGCTGCTCGGTCACCCAAGCGTAATCGGCTTCGCACAGGCACAAACCGCCCATATCATCTTCCCGGTGTGCATCAAATCCTGCCGAAATAAACAGCATTTGCGGCTGGAAGCGCTCCAGCGCGGGTAGCCAATGCCCACTTACGGCAGCGCGAAATTCTGTGCCAGCGGCTCCTGCGGACAACGGGACATTGATGATGTGCTCGTTGCTGCTCTCGGCGCCGCAATAGGGATAATAGGGATGCCGGAAGGTGGAACACAACATCACGCGCGGGTCATCGTGAAAAATGTCTTCTGTTCCATCGCCATGATGCACATCGAAATCAGCGATGGCCACCCGCTGCAAACCGTGACGTTCGAGCGCGTGCGCCACGGCAACCGCCACATTATTGAAAATGCAAAAACCCGCTGCGCTGCGCCGTCCGGCATGGTGACCGGGCGGGCGGATGTTGCAAAATGCATTTTCTACTTGGCCGGAAATCACCATATCTGTCGCCATCACCGCAGCACCTGCGGCGCGCAGCGCGGCTTCCAGACTATGTGAATTCATCGCCGTATCCGGATCCAGATAGACTAGCCCGGCACTGGGCGCTTGTGCAAAAATCTGCTCGATGTAAGCGCGCTCGTGGACGCGCGCCAACTGCTCCTTGCTTGCTTGTGGAGCATCATGCCGATCAAGAAACGGCAACAGCCCGGATGCGATCAGTTGATCCTCGACGGCATGGAGACGCGCCGGACACTCTGGATGATCCGCCCCCATATCATGCTTGAGGCAGGCAGGATGCGTAATGTAGGCGGTGTGCATAATAATTTAGTGGGCAACCGTATTACATAATTTAGTTGGCTGGCCAAACATTATAGGAGAATTTCACAAGCTTAGCTCGGACAGCCATTGGCGGGTGCTGTCCGAGTTGAGATCAGATCAGCCCTTGAATGTTGCGGTCACTTCGGCCACCCGTTTGCCGAACAGCTTAGCAGTTTCGAGATCGCCCGGCAGCATTTCGTCGGGGCTGCTATCTGACGGCGATTGTGCCATGGCGCCACTGAAGGAGCCGACGTAGTTCACGTCATTGCGCTGCGCCGCTTTACTGTTGCTGGGCATCAAGCCGGTGCCGACCCAGATGCCACTGTGCTGCATAGACAGCGTGAACAGGTAGTTCAAGGTAGATAATTTATCCCCGTTCATGCTGGCACTATTTGTAAAACCGGCAAACACCTTGTCTTTCCATTGCTGGGTGAACCAAGGTTTGGAGGACGCATCAGCGAACTTTTTGAATTGCCAGCTCACGCTACCCATGTAGGTCGGGCTGCCCATGATAATAGCATCAGCCGCGTTCAATGTATCCCAGCCACCTTCGGGCAAATTGCCTTCGGCGTCAATGGCGATGAGTGTCGCGCTTGCGCCTTCAGCAACAGCTTGAGCCATGCGTTTGGTGTGACCATAACCCGAGTGATAAACCACTGCTACTTTTGCCATTTTATTTCTCCTTTAAGTAATGTTAAGTTTTCATACAACTACAGATTTCAATTCAACTCGCCCGTTCCATAAACAAAGTTGCGGCAGAAACTCACATGGGCGCAGCGAATATTAAGCAAGGCGACCGGAACCAAAATCCTCCAGAGCCTTATGAATTTCTTGCTGCGTGTTCATCACGAACGGCCCGTACTGCACAATGGGCTCGTTAAGTGGCTTGCCTGCGACCAGAATCAGGCGCGCATCTTCTGTCGCAGTGAGCGTCACGCCATCGGCTTCTGGTGTGTTGCTCAAGATGCCCATGCGGCGCGATTCCACTTGCGTGTCGCCAACCTTCACTGCACCGCGATAAACATAGATGAATGCGTTATGTGTATTCGGCAACGCAGCTGAAAACGAAGCTCCGGCAGGTACGTGGATATCGAGATACAGCGGTTCAGTGTCCTTGCGGTGGACGGCTCCTTCTATACCATTGCTTGCTCCGGCAATCACGCGCACGATGACGTTCTCTACCGTAGCATATTCCGGAATTGTTTCGCTGGGAAAATCGCGGTACCACGGCTCGCTCATCTTGCTCTGTGCGGGCAGGTTGAGCCAAAGTTGGAAACCTTCCATTACGCCGTCTTTTTGTTCCGGAATTTCCGAGTGAATTACGCCGCGTCCTGCGGTCATCCATTGCACGCCGCCATTTTCTAACAAACCTTCATTCCCGGCACTGTCGCGATGCCTCATGCGACCGGACAGCATATAGGTCACTGTCTCAAAACCGCGATGCGGGTGATCGGGAAAGCCTGCGATGTACTCGTCCGGATTATCGCTACCGAATGCATCCAGCATCAGGAACGGATCGAGGCGACGCTGCAATTTACCGGTAAGCACGCGAGTCAGCTGCACGCCTGCGCCATCCGAAGTCGCAATTCCTTCGATGAGACGCTCGATGCTGCGTGATTGGCGCAATGTTACTTGGGTGATGGTATTCATTATCTTTATCCTCCAATGCTAGAAAATCAGCACATGATGGTGCCGGAATGATCTCATGATTGCTCTTCGTTATGCACTATTCAACGCCTGATTCCAGCTGCGTAATGGGATACATGTTTGCAAACGATAAATTGCACGGTCGGAAAGTGCTTCATGTATCTCGTGCCCAACCGATGATGCGACATCCAGAGTCGCATCCCCATTCAAATCCATTAAACTTTCATAAGCGGCATGGGCATGTTCGACAGGAATAACAGGGTCATCCTCTCCATGCAGCAGATGTAAGGTCGTTAGCTCGGGAGCTTTTTCGGGAAGCTGCGCAAATCGGCCGGAAAATGCCAAGACCCTGCCGACGTGCCCATCATGAATGACACTGTATTCCAGAGCCATAATCGCCCCCTGAGAAAATCCCACCAATGCTGTATCCGACTGCAAAACCTTGAGGCGATCCTGAGCCTGCCGTACCAAGGAATGCAGGGCCGGCATGGCCTCGGCAACACGCGCTGACCGATTTTCTTCGGCAACTCCACGTATAGAAAACCATTGTCGGCCATTACCTCCACCGTCAAATGGGAAGGTACCGTCGGGAAGCAGGAAGGCCGCACTTGGAAATACATTCCTGAGCTTATTCGCCAACGGTACAAGATCTGACGATCTCGCGCCTACGCCGTGCAACAAAATAAAAAGTTGCTTAACCGGCATGGTTTCGGGCAATAGCTCGATCCCCTGAAATATCTGTTCAGTCATTTATTTTCTCCGCTAAGACAACATCGGCCGAATTTCCCCAGCGATAAGCATCCATGGACAATCCACCATAGGAAAAGCGGGGACGATAGCGCTGGGACGCCTCGCCGCCTGCCGCGCCCAAAGCCACTAAAAACGGCAAGAAATGCTCTTCCGTTGGATGTGATTCCGAACCCAAAGGAGCGCAACGATATTCGATAAGGGCTGAGAAATCCTTTTCAGTCACTCGTTCGGCAACCCATTCGGAAAAGGCGAGAGCCTTTGGAAATGGGGCTTGATCGCCTTCCGCATGCCAATCCAACCAGGCAAAGTTATGCGTGATCGCGCCTGATGCGAGGATGAGAATGCCTTCCTCGCGTAATGGTGCCAGCATTTTTCCCAACTCAAATTGAGTTGCGGCTCCCCTGTTACGCGCCAATGAGAGCTGCGTGACCGGTACATTGGCATGCGGGTACATTACCGACAGCGGCACCCAAGCGCCATGATCCAGTCCGCGGCTGGGATGCAGATCAGCCACCATACCAGCGCTGGATAACAACGACACAACCCGCTCGGCCAGCGCGGGGGCGCCCGGTGCGTGATACTGCATGCGATGCAGCACTGGCGAAAAACCACCAAAGTCGTGAATGGTTTCCGGAGCGCCTGATAGACTGACCGTTGGCTGACGCGTTTCCCAATGCGCTGACACCACCAAAATTCCAGTTGGTTCGGGAACCCGCTGGGCAATCTCGCGCCAGCAAGCCACAGCGTCGGGCGCCTTTAGCAAGGCATCCGGGGCACCGTGGGACACAAAAATGACAGGCATGCGTTCAGACATATCAAACTCCAATCTCCATAAAACAAAGGCAGACTTACTCCTTGATCGCTTCCACCGGTAAGGTGATGGTGACATCATCCGAAACATAGGGAGCATATTTACCCATGTTGAAATCGCTACGCTTGATCTTCACCACTGCATTTGCTCCGATCGCGTCCTTCTTCAACATTGGATGAGGCATCTCCTGGAACGAAGTAACAGCCAGGGTCACTGGTTTGGTCACGCCCTTCACCGTCAGGTTACCCTCAACTGTCACTGGCTTGTCACCATCGAACTTCACTGACGTTGATTTGAAAGTGATGGTCGGGTATTGGGCGGTATTGAAAAAATCCTCACCTTGGATGTGCTCGTTAAATAAGGCATAACCTGTATTCACCGATTTGGCATCGATAACGATATCTACTGAACCGGTCTTGGCCTCGCGGTCAAAAACGATCTTGCCGCTGATCTTATCAAAACTATGCAACTGGTTAGAGTAACCGAAGTGGTTGTACTCGAAACGCGGTGAAGAGTGATTTGGATCAAGATTAAATGTTTCCGGTGCAGCGAATACACTGCTGGCGAGGGAAGCAAAAATAATGGAAATGGCTAATTTTTTCATGGTGATTCTCCTTAAGTTAAAAAATGGTTGGAACACATAGTTGAAACATTTGAAACAACTTACTACTTCTTACTGGTAGCAGATGCCACCAGCCGGAATTTGATTTGCACTTCGTTAGCCACGGTACCGAAATCAGCCCAAGAACCCTCCCCGATACCATAGTCACCACGGTTCAGCACGAAGCTTCCTTCGAACACGCCGTTACTACCCTCCTGGTGAAACGTGCCTGGCGTTTTTGCATCCAGTGTGCGGCCTTTGATACTCATCTTGCCTGCCACTTCGAACCGATTATTTCCAAGCGGCTTGATTGAAGTTGAGACAAAGCGTACAACCGGAAACACTTTTGCATTGAACCAAAGTTTGTCCACTACCGAGTCGTTGCCTTCGTCGGATCCGGTATCAATGCTGGTAACCGCAATCTCCATTTCGGCTTTGGCGAGCGCCGGTTTCGCGGGGTCAAAGCTGATCTGGCTTTTGAAGCTCTTGATGACGCCCTCAACCGGCACGTTCATTTGTTTAAACACAAATGACATTGAACTCTTGTCGGACTGGATCTGATTGAATTCGGTCGCTTGCACACCGGAGACAAAAAAGAGCACCACCAGGCCCACAAGAAATACAATTTTTGATGCAATGGTATTCATGACAGTTTTCCTAAAATTTCTTGATAAAAGGCAGCATGCGTGTAAGGACATCGTCACGGTCAATAAAGTGATGTTTAATTGCAGCGCCAGCGTGACCCAGAACCAGTCCAGCCAGTGTGAAATTCAGCGTCATGTGTACCCCTGTCAACACATTTCCCAACTCCTTGTTCTTCGCGAGCAAATCGGGCAGTGGCAACACACCGAAATACACCGTCTGGAATCCCTTGGCCGAACTCATCAACCAGCCGCTGAGCGGAATAGCGACCATCAGGATATAAATAAGCCAATGTGTTAACTCAGCCGCAACATGTTGCCAAGCAGGCATGCCTGCGGGCGGCCTTGGCGGACGATGTGTAAACCGCCATACGAGGCGAAACAACACGAGCAGAAAAATTGTCACGCCCGCCCATTTGTGCCACGAGTAAATTTTTAACTTCTCGGGTGTAAGCGGCAGATTGTGCATATAAAACCCCACGCCGAAAGTCGTAACCAGCGCAATCGCTATCAGCCAATGCAGGCCAATCGCCGTGCGGGTATAGTTATCTGAGAGGCTCATGAATATTCTCCAAAAAGTTTGAGTGCGTCGATGGATGCACTGTACACAAACTAATTGGCATGAAATAGCCTACAATTAATAATATACTATTGCCAATACTGCAACAATAGATCGGGGTATTTATGGATCGAATCGATAGCATGCGACTCTTTGTGCGAGTCGCCGAACTGGGAAGCTTCTCGGCTGTGGCGCAGCAGATGAACGTGGAGCGTTCAGTCGTTACGCGCAAGGTAGCCGCGCTCGAAGCCCATCTGGGGGCGAAGTTGCTTGCACGCAGTACGCGGCGCCTGAGCCTCACTTCGGCAGGAGCACCCTATCTGGAAAAATGCCGCGAAATTCTAAGTTTGGTGGAGGCTGCCGAAGCGGACCTAACCGAGAATCGACAAGCGCCTTGCGGCCACATCCGCATCACCCTGCCATTTTCATTCGGCGTCCACCAATTGATGCCAATGTTCGGTGACTTCATGACCGCCAACCCGGATATATCGATCGAGCTGGAATTCAACGACCGCCGGGCTAACCTAATCGAAGGCGGTTTCGATCTGGCTATCCGCATTACCGGTCGACTGGAACCCGGGGATGTGGCACGAAAAATTGGTAGCAGCAAGGGTGCAGTTGTCGCCGCCCCCGAATATTTAAAGCAACATGGTCGTCCCAAACACCCGAGTGAACTCATCAATCACGAATGTTTCGGATATCTACTGGCCATGCGTTCAAGCTGGGCTTTCGTCATTGACGGCGAAGTGCAGTGGTTTCCCATTTCCGGAAGGCTAGAAGCGAACAGCGGCGATGCATTACTCATTACTACGATTCGTGGCTTAGGTATCAGCTTTGCTCCCACCTTCATTGTCGAACAAGCAGTACGTGAACGCAGCCTGGAAATTCTACTGCCCGAGTTTGCGACACCGGAGATGGGAATCTATGCGATCTTTCCGAGCAACCGTTATGTGCCTCACCGTGTTAGAACCTTGGTCGAGTTTATTGCCCAACGGATCGGGCCCAGACCCCCGTGGGATGAAATTCTGAACATTAGTTAGACTCAATAAGAATCAAGCAGAGAGTACGCTGGGCTGCTGCGATATTGGCAATAATTATTTTCAATTGAAGGTTTCTGCTCCCTTGCTTCGCCGATTTTTTCGGAGACTGGACAGAATCACAACTCCTTCTGGACGACTTTTATGTCGCCGTCTTCCGCGCTGGTTTCGACGGTAAAACCGAGGCGGGTCATCAGGTGCAACATGTTGATGTTATTTTTCAGCACTTCACCTACCATTGTTTTCAGCCCCTTGGAGCGGGCCGCATCCAGCAATCCCGTCATCAGCTTGGAACCCAATCCTTTGCTGTGCATCGTGTCGGCGATGACCAAGGCAAATTCGCAACTTTCACCATCCGGATTGATGGTAAAGCGCGCCACCCCCAACTCGATTTCCTTGCCCTTTTCCTCGGTCACCGCGATCAATGCCATTTCGCGGCTGTAATCAATTTGCGTAAATCGAACCAGCATGGAATGAGAAAGTTCCTGCACGCTATTCATGTAGCGGAAATAACGCGATTCTGCCGACAAGCTACGAACGAATTCTTGCGTAAGCTCCGCATCTTCCGGACGTATCGGACGTATGGTGATGTCGGTGCCATCGGCCAGTTGCCAATGGCTGACGAGATGGGTGGGATACGGGTAAATCGCCATGTGAACGTAGCGATCGGCGCTGGGCTGACGGAGTTCCACCAACACCCGCGCATCGGCGGCAAGCGCGCCGTGTTCATCCACGATCAGCGGATTGATGTCCATTTCCATCAGCATGGGCAGTTCGCACACCATTTCCGAAACGCGCAGCAGCACGCTTTCAAGCGCTTCCATATTCGCCGGTGGCATTTGACGGAAAGCACCCAGCATCTTGGCAATGTGCGTGCCCTTGATGAGATCCTTGACCAGAAAAGTATTCAGCGGGGGCAACGCCACGGCGCGGTCACCCATCACTTCCACCAGAGTGCCCCCTGCGCCGAATGTAATAACCGGGCCAAATACCGCGTCGTTGGTCACCCCAAGCATCAGCTCGCGACCGTTCTCTTTGATGATCATCGGTTGGATTGCAATTCCGTCCATATGTGCTTCGGGCCGACTGTGCTTCACGTTATCCACAATCTCGTGATAGGCCGCGCGCACGGCCTGTGCATTGCCCAAATTGAGCTTGACCCCACCCGCATCACTTTTGTGGGAGATGTCGCGCGAATTCACTTTCATTGCCACCGGGAAACCCAGTTGCTGCGCGATCAGTAGCGCCTCGTTGGGCGAATGGGCGACCATAGTCTGAGCCACCGGAATATGAAAGGCCGATAACAGCGCCTTGGATTCCATTTCGTTTAGCACCTTGCGTCTATCCTGTAGCGCGCCCTCGATAATCATGCGCGCACCTTCCACATCCGGCTCCAGATAATGGGACAACGGCCCCGGCATTTGCTCCAGCAACTTCTGGTTCTGGTAGTAGGCAGAAAGATAGGAGAACACTTCAACGGCAGGTTCCGGGGTGCGGAAATTTGGGCGTTTGGCTTGATTAAAAGCTTGACGCGATTCGGCAACCTGCCCCTCGCCCATCCAGCAGGTCAGCAAAGGTTTGCTGTAATGATTGGAAAGCTCCATCACTGCTTGGGCCACTTCCAACGGCTTGGTCATCGCTTGCGGTGTGAGTATGGTCAACACACCGTCTACATTCGGGTCTTCCAAACAGGCTTTGACCGCATGGCGATAACGGTCTGCTTGAGCATCACCGATGATATCCACAGGATTACCGTGCGACCAGTTGGGTGGCAATTCCTTATTAAGTTGCTCGATGGTGCCATCTGACAGGGTGGCAAGAACCAATCCGAGGTCGACAGCACGATCCGTCGCCATCACACCGGGGCCACCACCATTAGTGACGATGGCCAAGCGGTTACCGGCGGGTCGAAAGCCGACTGACAGCGCCTTGGCGGCGGCGAACAAATGCGTGATAGTTTGCACACGCACCACGCCCGCGCGGCGCACGGCGGCATCGAATGCATCGTCGGAACCCACCAGCGATGCGGTGTGCGACATGGCCGCCTTGGAGCCTGCCGGGTGGCGCCCCACTTTGACCAGAATCACCGGCTTGATACGGGCGGCAGCGCGGATGCCGCTCATAAAACTGCGCGCATCGCGGATGCCTTCGATGTACATCAAAATGCTCTGAGTCTGCTGATCGGACACCAGATAGTCGAGAATTTCACCGAAGTCTACATCGGCGGATGAACCCATCGATACCACGCTGGAAAATCCCACATCATTGGTCTGCGCCCAATCCAGAATGGCGGTGCAAAGCGCGCCGGATTGCGATATGAAAGCGAGGTGACCGGTGTTAGCTCCGCCCTTATTGAATGTGGCATTGAGGCCGATGCTGGGACGCATCACACCGAGACAATTCGGGCCGATCAGCCGGATGCCGTAGCGATTTGCATTTTCCAGCACTGCCCGCTCCAGCGCCTGCCCGTCTGCACCGGTCTCGCCAAAGCCTGCGGTAATAATGACCGCCGCCTTGACGCCATGCTTGCCGCAATCCTCGATAATGTCGGGCACAGTTTGCGGCGGGGTGGCGATAACCACCAGCTCCACCGGCTCCTCAATCTTGCCTATGGAAGCGTATGCCTTGCGTCCCTGCACCTCGGCATTTTTAGCATTAACGGGAAATAAGGCGCCCTGATAGCCGCTTTCCAGCATGTTCTGGAACACGATTTGACCGACCGAATCAACCCGATCGCTGGCACCAAACACCGCGACGGATTTCGGTGCAAAGAGGTGATTAAGATAATGTTGGCTCATGATGTACGATACCAAATGTAAATGAAGTTTCTGTGATCTATTACATTGCTGGCGGCGCATTCAATGCAGAATTTCTTGCCGACAACCATGCGGCCAGCGCCCGGCCAGTTTAGCGCGAAACGAAAAAATTTGTTCGTTCGACGGAAACGACCGGACTCAACCCGGACATTCTCACGATCAGCTTATTATGCTTAAGTTAAGCTTTCACTACGCTACCTGATTATGGGTATTTTTCCACAGATACTTTTTTAAACCTGCCTCAACGACAAGAAAAGTTTTCGCGCCGCTTCTTCCTTGAGCGTGTCGTTAATTTCGCGCATAACGCTATTCAAGTCGACCGGTTTCTCGGTGCGTTCGAAGCGCCCGGTCAGTGGGCTTTCCGGGGTGAGTTCACTATTCTGGTAAAGCGACCATATCTCCATGCCATAGTCAGTGGCCAGCAGCTCCGGCGCAAATTGGCCGAAGTAATTAGCCAGATTCTCGACATCCCGCAGCAACATTTTGCAGGCATGGTTGTTGGCGGCCGCATCAATGGCTTGGGGCAAGTCGATGATGACGGGACCTTCACTGTCGACCAGCACGTTGTATTCAGACAGATCACCATGAACGATCCCGGCACAGAGCATGCGCACCACCTGCGTAATCAGGGTGCGGTGGTATGCGCGAGCCAGTTCGGGTGTAAGCACCAAATCGTTGAGCCGAGGGGCGGCATTGCCCGCGCTGTCGGTGACCAACTCCATCAACAGCACGCCCTCATGAAAGTTATATGGCTTGGGCACACGTACACCCGCAGCGGCAAGACGGTACAAAGCATCCACCTCGGCATTTTGCCAGACCTCTTCCTGTGCTTTGCGCCCATAGCTGGTGCCTTTTCCCATGGCGCGGGCACGACGGCTATTTTTTACTTTGCGGCCCTCGGTGTAATCCACGCTCTGGCGGAAACTGCGTTTGTTGGCCTCTTTGTAAACCTTTGCGCAACGTATCTCTTCTCCGCAACGCACCACATAGACCGTAGCTTCCTTGCCGCTCATCAACTGACGGATGACCTCGTCGACCAGGCCATCGTGGATGAGTGGTTCAATTCTTTTTGGTATCTTCATTGATGAGTGATGGTTACGAAATAGTCCTGATTAAAAACTGCGATGTACCGCATGAAATGTTCATTTTAACAAACTACAAGATTTACCCCTTAGGTCGAAATGACAGAAAGTTGTCATCCCGCGCGAAGTGAGGGATTTTGGCTTAAGACTCCAGCACCCGCAATTCCGCATCCGTATAGCGCAACCGGCTTGCAAGCACGCTGGCGAGGCCCTCCATCAGGCCGATGGCCAGTTTTTTGTGTTCTTCGGCCAACGCATCGAAGGCCTTGCGCGACAGCACATAAAGTTCGGTATCGGAAAATGCCACCGCATCGGCGGAGCGCGCCCCGCCATCGAGGAAAGCCATCTCACCAAAGAAAGATCCCCGACTGAATGTGCCGAGGTGGTGACCCTGCTTCTCGGAAATCGGCAGCACGATGCGCACTGCCCCTTTGCGGATCATGAAAAGTTCATCGCCGGTATCGCCGTGCTTGAAGATTTTTTCACCCGCCTTGCAGGAGCGCTTTTCCATACATTGCTCCAGTGCCGCAAGCGTTTCTGCCTTGCGGCCCTTGAAAATTTCGAACTCGCTGAGGCCGAGCGCTGCGCGCTCGCCATGCTCGCAAGATGCGTCCTCAAGAATGCGATCCTCGACCCATTCAAGCGCATCGTCGAGTTCGTCGAACACTCGCACGGGACTTTCCGGACGCACGAGTCCGACCTGATCGAAATACTGCTGCATGTCGCGGCCTGAAGGCAGTCTCTGCGGCAATTGGCTGAAGATGAGGTAACCCTGGCGCTCGGCCAGTATATCCTTGACCTGATCCAGCATATGGACAGCGGTAACATCAACGGTCTGCACGCGACGCATGTCGAGGATGACGTAATCCCGTGCCTTCAGCTCCGGCTCCAGTGCCGAGTAAAGCTGGTTGGTGGTACCGAAGAAAAGACTGCCCTGCAGCTCAACGACAACTCCGCGTTCGCCGCGAGCAACGAGAACTTCCATTTCTTCATGTGTCCGTACTCGTTTCGAAAAAGTTTCGCGGCAACTCACTTTGCGACGGACGACGGCGCCGCCGATCTGTTCGCGGATGAACAACATCACAGCCAGGATGATGCCAGTACCCGAGGCTGCGATCAGGCTCACGGTTAGCGCCATGGCAACAACGGCGGCGATGACGGCGAAATCGAGTATCGTGGAACGCTGCCTGAGAAATTGGAAACTGTGGCGGTCTATCATACGCACGCCGACGACAATCAGAATCGCGGCGAGCGCCGCCACCGGCACCCAGGATATTAATGCACCGAGCAGAAGAAAGGCGACCAACGCCAGCACACCTTCAAACACACCCGATAATCTGCTCACCCCACCGCTGGACATATTGACCAGCGTCGCCCCCATCTGGCCCGCACCGGGAATGCCGCCAATCACGGCGGAAGCCACATTGCCGAAGCCTTGACCGATCAGTTCCCGGTTTGAGTTGTGGCGCGAGTGTGTCAGCGCATCAAGCACCATACAGGTCTTCAGCGTGTCGATGGAAAGCAGCACGGCCAGCGTTAGCGCGGGGACTGCAATGTTCTTGATCTGGTCGATGCCGATATCGCCCATGGCGTGCCAACGACCCGCCATGGCATCGGTAAAGCTGCCACCACCGCCGAGCGGGCCGACGACGAACGCATTACCTTCAAGCGTGAGCAGCGCTGAGTCCGCCAAGCCGAGTCCGAAATAGGTAAGCACACCCGCCAACAGAGCAAGAATGGCAGCCGGCACGGCCCGTGTGACCCTCGGTGCAGCGAGCATCACGCCTATGGTTACTGCGCCGACGACCATGCTTTGCCATTTCCAGAGTCCCGATGCGGCGAGTGATGCCCAGAAATGCGCTCCTTTAGGCACACCAAGGAATATAGGCACTTGGCTGGCGATGATGGTGAGGCCAACGCCGGACAGATAACCGCTCACCACGGGATAAGGCATATATTTAATCAACTGCCCGAGACGCACCGTGCCGAAAAAAATCTGTAACAGACCTGCCAGGAACCCCAGCATCGACACCATCAACAAAGCAGATTCGATGTTGCCGCCGCCATGCATAAACTCGATGGCGAAGGCCGACAGAACAGCAGCGGCCGGAGCGCACGGAGCCGTGATAAGCCGATTGGTGCCACCCAGCGCCGGTGCGATAAGGCCGAGCGCGGTCGCACCGAGGATGCCCGCCAGAGCACCCTGCGCCGCATAGGAAGCACCCAACGGTGAATAGATGGTGACGCCGAAAGCAATGGCCGATGGTAACGCGACAAGCATCGCGGCAAGGCCGCCCCAGAAATCTCCAGATTCCGGCTTAGGTAATTTCATGGTTCATGCTTCCAATTCACAGTTGCTCCATCCTAAACCCATACGCAGGCTTGCACAACAATCTACAGGCCATAACGCGGGCCATGGACGGCACCGTGCGGCATCACGCATAACATTATTTTTTGAATGCGCGCTAGCGTACAGAATGAGATTATTTATCGGCACATCATTCGCTCGTTTCCCCTCCAGGTGCAACACCTGGCTTTGACGGAGCAGGAAACTGCTCCGTTTTTTTCGCTCATTGCAAAGCTATACACCCTTTCGCGCGCTATGGAATGCACCATTTCACCGCCCAGCGCTTCATAAAACGCACAGGAAAGGCTAGAATCGCATCTTTATGCGACACTCTTGAGGGAATCTGAATTATGTCCATGTCTGACCGCGACGGTTTTATCTGGTATGACGGCAAACTCGTGCCTTGGCGCGATGCTACCACGCACGTTCTGACCCACACCTTGCATTATGGCATGGGCGTGTTCGAAGGAGTGCGTGCATACAAAACCAACAGCGGCACGGCGATCTTCCGCCTGAAGGAACACACTGACCGCTTGTTCAACTCGGCCTACATCTTCCAGATGAAGATGCCATTCGACAAGGAAACGTTGATGGAGGCGCAACGCGAAGTGGTGCGCGCCAACAAGCTTGAATCCTGCTATATCCGCCCCCTCGTGTTCTACGGTTCGGAAGCCATGGGCATCGCCGCGACCACGCTCAGCGTGCATGTCGCCATCGCGGCATGGCCGTGGGGTGCATACCTGGGCGAAGAAGGCATGCAGAAGGGTATTCGCGTGAAGACTTCGAGCTTCACCCGCCATCACGTCAACATCAACATGTGCCGCGCCAAATCGGTCGGCTCTTATCCCAACTCTATCCTGGCGCATCAGGAAGTAGCGCACGACGGTTACGACGAGGCACTGTTGCTGGATGTAGATGGCTACGTAGCCGAAGGCGCGGGGGAGAACATCTTCATTGTGAAGAAAGGTAAGCTGTACACGCCAGACCTGACTTCCTGCCTGGAAGGCATCACGCGCGATTCCATCATCACACTGGCGAAAGACCTGGGCATCGAGCTGATTGAAAAGCGCATTACGCGCGATGAAGTGTATTGCGCCGACGAGGCCTTCTTCACCGGCACAGCGGCGGAAGTAACACCGATCCGCGAACTGGACAACCGTACCATTGGCTGCGGTTCACGCGGGCCGATAACCCATCGTCTGCAAGCGCTGTTCTTCGATTGTGTCAGCGGAAAGAACACCCAGCATGCCGATTGGCTGACGCACGTATAAAAATCCATTCAGATTGCCGTTTTTCGATTTAAGGAAACGTATATGCAAACCGAACACGCCAAGCAAAGTTACATCGAAGTCACCGCCGCAGAGTTGCCACTGCACTGTCCGACGCCGAACATGGCCTTATGGAACGCACACCCCAGAGTGTACATCCCGGTAGATAAACTCGGCGAGGCGCGCTGCCCTTATTGCAGCACACTGTATAAGTTCAAGGGCGAATTGCCCAAGGGACACCATTAACATGTAGGATGGGTGGGGCGTAGCGATACCCATCATTCTCTTTGATGGGTATCCTTCGTCAACCCATCCTACAATTTCCCTATGACAAAAATCCTCGTCATCGCGCCAAGCTGGGTGGGCGACTGCATGTTGATGCAGCCCATGCTGGCGCGCCTCATGCAGCGCCACCCCGACGCGCAGATTGACTTGCTTGCACCGCCTTGGACCGCCGCACTGCTACGCCAGATGCCGGAGGTGCATGAAGTCATCATCAACCCCTTCCCGCATGGCGCATTGCATCTGCTGGCGCGCTATCGTCTCGGCCATCAGTTACGCGCCGTGCATTACGATCAGGCTATCGTGCTGCCCAATTCACTCAAGTCTGCGCTGGTGCCTTTCTTCGCCGGCATTCCGTTGCGCACCGGCTTCGTTGGCGAGATGCGTTACGGTTTGCTCAATGATGCGCGCAAGCTGGACAAGAATGAGTTGCCGCTGATGGTGGAACGTTTCGCGCAACTCGCCGAAGCGCCGGACGATGCCATGCAACGTCCTTTGCCCCAGCCGCACTTGCAGGTACAGATTCCACAGCGGGATAACGTACTCGACAAACTGGGGCTGACCCTCAAACGCCCCATTGCCGTGTTTTGTCCCGGTGCGGAATACGGTCCTGCCAAGCGCTGGCCAATTCCCTATTTCGCCGAACTGGCGCAGCACTTGCGCGATCTCGGCTATACCGTGTGGCTGGTCGGATCGCCAAAAGACAAGGAAATCGGCGACAAGATCGTCGCTCTCGGCAACAACGCCTGCCACAATCTGTGCGGCGCGACGGATTTGGCGGACGCCATTGCGTTGCTGTCCTGCGCCGATCTGGTAGTGAGCAACGATTCCGGTTTAATGCATATCGCTGCCGCGCTGGATCGTCCTTTGCTGGCACTATACGGTTCCAGCAGCCCACGCTTTACGCCGCCGCTGTCGGAACACGCGCAGATACTCAAGCTCGACATGAAGTGTAGCCCCTGCTTTAAACGTGAATGCCCGCTCGGCCACTTCGATTGCATGAAAAAACTGACGCCCGACCAAGTCGCAAAATTCATTCCCATCATCCATCACACAGAGTAAAGCCATGCCAACCCTACCCAAGGAAATCTTCAAAGCTTATGACATACGCGGCATCGTCGGAAAAACGCTGACAGCGGAAATAGTCGAAGCCATCGGCCACGCCATCGGCTCGGAAGCCGTCGCGCGCGGCCAACACACGATTGCAATAGGACGCGACGGACGCCTGTCCGGCCCGGAGTTCATTCAGGCATTGGCGCGCGGTATTCAAAAGAGCGGCATCAATGTGATTGACGTGGGCCGCGTCGCCACACCCATGGTGTATTTCGCTGCTTACCACCTGAATACAAATTGCGGTGTGATGATTACCGGCAGCCACAATCCGCCGGATTACAACGGACTGAAAATGGTGCTGGCGGGCGAAACCCTGTCCGGCGACGCGATACAATCATTGCGCACGCGCGCCGAAACCGGCGACCTGACACACGGGGCCGGCAGCTATGAGCAGCGCGACATCAGCGCCGACTACCTCGCGAGCATCGTCTCCCATATCAAACTGGCGCGCCCGATGCGCATCACCGTGGATTGCGGCAACGGCGTAGCGGGAGATTATGCCGCTAATCTGTATCGCCAACTCGGCTGCACCGTACAGGAAATGTACTGCGAAGTGGATGGGAATTTTCCCAACCATCATCCCGATCCTTCTGACCCGCACAACCTGCAAGACCTGATCGCCGCGCTGCGCGATAACGACAGCGAACTGGGACTCGCCTTCGACGGTGACGGCGACCGCTTGGGCGTAGTCACCAAGAACGGAACTATTATTTACCCGGATCGACAGTTGATGTTGTTCGCTGCCGACGTATTGAGCCGCAACCCCGGTGCGGAAATCATCTTCGACGTAAAGTCCACACGCAATCTTTTTAGCTGGATACGCGAACACGGCGGCAAACCCACGCTATGGAAAACCGGCCACTCGCTGGTCAAGGCCAAGATGAAAGAAACCGGCGCGCTGCTGGCAGGTGAAATGAGCGGCCACGTATTCTTCAAGGAACGCTGGTACGGCTTCGACGATGGCCTCTACGCGGGTGCGCGCCTGCTCGAAATTTTGAGTCGTCAAAAAGACCCGAGTGCCACGCTGAATAATTTGCCAGACGCGGTTAGCACGCCTGAACTGCACATTCATTTGAAGGAAGGCGAAAACTACGCGCTGATTGAAAAAATTCGCCAGGATGCACGGTTCACCGATTTCAGGGAGATCATCACGATAGACGGCCTGCGCGTGGAATACGCCGATGGTTTTGGCTTGATGCGTTCCAGCAATACTACACCGGTGATTGTGCTGCGCTTTGAAGCTGATGATGCGGATGCACTCACAAGAATACAGCAGGATTTTCGCCGTGTGCTGCTGGATGCCAATCCGGAATTGGAATTGCCGTTCTAAGATGAAGCGTAGGTTGGGTTAGCAGCTTCATCGCGTAACCCAACCTACAGAACTACCGGCTACGAGCTATAGTTTTTCTTTTACCCACGCCGTAACCGATGCCAGCGCAGCCGCCAGATTAGCCGGTTCGGTGCCGCCTGCCATCGCCATATCCGGTGCTGCTGCGACACGTTACTGGCATAGCCAGCCGCTTGCGGGAGCAGCTTGCAAGGCCGGGTTCACTGAACTATAACTTCGCCTTCACCCAATTGGAAACTGAGGCTAGTGCTGCTGCCAAATGTTCTGGTTGCGTGCCACCTGCCATTGCCATGTCCGGCCTGCCGCCGCCCTTGCCGCCGACCTGTTGCGCGACAAAATTGACCAGCTCGCCCGCTTTTACTTTCGCCGTGGCATCCGCTGTTACGCCTGCGATCAGGCTGACCTTGCCATCGGCAACCGTTGCCAACACAATCGCTGCCGATTTGAGTTTATCTTTCAGTTTATCCAGCGTCTCGCGCAGCGTCTTGTTGTCTGCGCCTTCCAGCAGCGCGGCCAGCACCTTCACGCCGTTGATGTCGACTGCCTGATTCAGCAACTCGTCGCCCTGCGCAGAAGCCAGTTTGGATTTCAACGCGGCGAGTTCTTTTTCCAGCACCTTGGCGTTGTCGAGTATCTGTGCCACGCGCGCAGCGGCTTCGTGCGGTTGCGCCTTGAGGGCAATTGAGACTTCCTGCAACTGCTGCTCCTGCTGCTGCACAAACGCCAGCGCGCCTTCGCCCGTCACCGCTTCCACGCGCCGCACGCCTGCCGCCACACCGCTTTCAGCCAGTATCTTGAACAGCCCGATGTCGCCGGTGCGTTTGACATGCGTACCACCGCACAACTCGCGCGACGATCCGATGTCCAGCACGCGTACCTCGTCGCCATACTTTTCGCCGAACAACATCATCGCACCGGTTTTTTGTGCATCCTCGATAGACATAACGCGCGCCTGACATGCGGCATTGGCGAGAATTTCCGCGTTGACGATACGTTCCACTTTGCGGATTTCCGCATCGCTCATCGGCTGCGTATGCACGAAGTCGAAACGCGTCTTGTCCGGGTCAACCTGTGAACCTTTTTGCTGCACGTGATCGCCCAGCACCTCGCGCAACGCCTTGTGCATCAAGTGGGTAACTGAATGGTTGCGCTCGGTGCGCGCGCGAGCCTGCACATCCACCCGTGCAGCGACATTGTTGCCCACGCTCAGCTTGCCGGTCTTCACCACGCCGTGATGACCGAACACGCTGGCCTGTATCTTCTGCGTATCCTCCACCGCAAAGATGCCATGCACGCTGTGCAACATTCCGCGATCACCAACTTGTCCGCCCGACTCGGCGTAGAACGTTGTGTCATCCAGCACTACTACGCCCAGCTCGCCCTCATTCAAGTCGTTGACCGACACTCCGTCCTTGTACAAAGCCAGCACGTTGCCTTTGCTTTCCAGCGCCTCGTAACCGTGAAAGGCAGTGGCTGGGCCGGAGTATTCCAAATTCGCCGCCATCTTGAACTTGCCCGCCGCGCGCGCCTGATCTTTCTGCTGCGCCATCGCCTTGTCGAAGGCTACTACGTCAACCGTCACACCGTGTTCGCGGCACACGTCTTGGGTCAGGTCGAGCGGGAAGCCGAAAGTATCGTGCAGCTTGAACGCCAACTCTCCAGAAAACTTCTTAAACGATCCAATTTCACGAGGAGGTTGCACATTCATCTGGGCAACTATAGTTGAATAGCCCTCGATCATTTTAAGTTCACGAATAGCCGCATCAAGCTCTTCTTTTGCTCGCACATATGAGCTATCAACAACGAACTCTAATCTAGACTCATAACCAGGTGTAATGAAAGTTTCTCTAACTGCACTTCCAAACTCATGCTGATTCCTTGCATATGCCACGCGAAGTAAATATTTTTTTCCATCAGAATCTGTGCAATGTCCAGTTACTGAGCGAACAGGGGCTGGAGTACCGCCAATAGGAGTTGGTCGTCCAGATGTAGCTTGTAAAGTCCAGCCAAGACTTCCCACAATCTCCCGCAAAGCAAGAGATTCCGGCAGCAGGTCTTGATCGAGAATTTTCATACCCTCATCAATGGTCTCGAAGAAACGCTCCTCTTCCTGCTTGAGAATTTTCATTACGCGTACTTGCGCCGCCGCCAACTCAGGAAATGCCACACCCATTTCGCCAACCAGATCCGGCACCATCTTGTGGAAAAACGCCGTACGCGCCCCCAGCTTGTAGCCGTGGCGTATCGCACGACGAATAATCCGGCGCAACACGTAACCCCGTCCTTCGTTGCCGGGGATCACGCCGTCGGCGATCAGGAAAGAACAGGCGCGGATGTGGTCGGCCAGCACCTTGAGTGAATTGTTGGTGAGATCGTTGGTGCTGGTTACCCGCGCCGCCGCACAAATAAGATTTTGGAACAGGTCTATTTCATAGTTGGAATGCACATGTTGCAACACCGCCGAGATGCGCTCCAGCCCCATGCCGGTATCCACCGAAGGCTTGGGCAGCGGAT
>Ga0302274_10001774_pt1 | contig 20248 bp, 20 predicted proteins | sample III_Bog_N2_1_FD_198755 | JGI IMG/M metagenome (GOLD analysis project Ga0302274, IMG submission 198755) | Peat permafrost microbial communities from Stordalen Mire near Abisko, Sweden - III_Bog_N2_1 | ecosystem: Environmental > Terrestrial > Soil > Wetlands > Peat | place: Sweden: Abisko...
GACTCGCTTTTGGCGACACGATACTCGACACGCTGCGAACTTATCTCGGCTCGTCTCTCGGCTCCATGAGAGGCCGGGACGGGAATATTCACCGGGGACGTCCCTCGGAAGGGTATCATGCCATGATTAGTCATCTCGGCGCGATGGTTTCCACCGTCTGCGGCAGCCTGATGGCAAAGCGTTTCCGTGGAGAGACCGGGGTGGTCGGAGCCACCTGCATCGGGGAGGGAGGGACTTCCACAGGAAGTTTTCACGAGGGGATCAACCTGGCTGCGGTGGAGAAACTTCCCCTGGTTGTCGTGGTGGCGAATAATCAATTTGCCTATTCCACTCCGAATAACCGCCAGTTTGCGTGTGACGATTTGATGATTCGTGCCGAGGGTTATGGGATCAAGGGACGAAGGGCTGAGGGAAATGATCTGCTTGATTGCCTTGCGGTGATCGGGGAGGCGGTGGGTGAGGCGAGGGCAGGAGGAGGGCCCCAGCTTGTCGTGGCCGATCTGCTCCGTCTCGTGGGTCACGGCGAGCATGACGATGCCTCCTACATTCCCGCAGCGTTGAAGGAATCTCCGTTGGGGCGCGATTGCCTGGAACTGGCAAGAACCGCGCTTCTGGAGAACGGATGGATCAGCGACGAAGAGAATGCCCAATGGCTTTCCTCCATTGAGAATGAGGTCGATGAGACATCCACCAAGGTGTTGAGGGAGCCGGCACCTGATCCTGCCGAAGAGGACTGGAACGCTTTTTCAGTTGTTGGACGAAGCGATTCCGATGAGGAAGAAACATGAGCAGCATCACCTATCTTGAAGCGATCCGGTTGGCCCAGAGGCGGGCCCTAGAGGAAGATCCCCGGGTCTTTATCTATGGTCAGGATGTGGGTGGATTCGGCGGAGCTTTCAAGGCGACCAAAAATCTTGCGAAGGAATTCCCCGGACGGGTGCTTGATGCGCCGATCAGCGAGGATGCCATGGTCGGACTGGCCATCGGTGCAGCCATTGAGGGAATGCGGCCGATCGTGGAAATGCAGTTCGCCGATTTTTCCACCTGCGGCTTCAATCAGATCGTGAACCAGGCGGCCACGCTTTTTTATCGCACCGGAACATCGTGTCCCCTGGTGATACGTCTTCCGAGTGGTGGAACTCCCGGAGGAGGCCCCTTTCACAGTCAGAGCATGGAGGCTCTTTATGCCCACTACCCCGGCCTTGTTGTGATGACTCCGGCCACCGTGGAGGATGTCTACACCATGTTGCTGGAGGCCGTGGCCCTGGATGATCCGGTTATTTTCTGCGAACACAAATTTCTCTACTATCACCTCAAGGCCGATAAACTTCCCGAGGAGGCCCTTCCCTTCGGCAAGGCGCGCATCGCACGACCCGGCAGGGATGTCACGGTGGTGGCTTACAGTGCGATGCTGCACGAGGCATTGGCTGCCGCGGAGGAACTCTCAAGTGACGGATATGACATCGAGGTGGTGGATCTGCGCTGCGTCAGGCCGATCGATACCGACACCATCCTCGCCTCGGTCGCCCGGACTGGAAGATTGCTGGTGCTCAGCGAGGCCTGGCCGTGGGGCGGGGTGGCGGCCGAGGTGATCGCGCGGGTTGCCACCGAGGGATTCGGCTTGCTCGATGCACCTCCTCAACGGCTGAATGCAAGGGAGACCCCGGTGCCTTATCATCCAGCGCTCTGGGGAACCCATCGCCCGACGGCTTCCTCTGTGGCCAACTCGCTGAGGCAGCTTCTGGAATTATAACTGATTTTCAACTTCGGCAATCATCATCATGTTCCCATCACCTGAATCCCTGAATCTTCTGCCGATCATCATGCCCCAGCTCGGCGAATCCATTGCCGAGGCAACGATTGTACGCGCCGCTTTTTCCGTGGGAGATACCGTCGAAGCTGACACCGATTTGATTGAGGTTGAGACGAACAAGGCGGTGATGGGTGTCACGGTTCCCTGCGGAGGGGTTCTGCGGGAGCTGACGGCGACCGTTGGCGAAAGCTATGCCGTTGGAGCCATTCTTGGCTATCTCGAGGTCAGCGACGAGGATGCGGAACGCATCGGTCTGCATGACGCGCCTCCCGCTCCGGTCGAAAAGCCAAAGAAGAGGCAGCCCGTGGGATCCGATACCTCCAAGTCTTCCAAGAAGCATGTGGAGCCTACCGTAAGCGGTCTTCCGGTGCCGGCTCATGCCGGTGGTGCAAGTTTTCTTTCCCCCCGGATGAAGGCGCGCATGGCCGAACTGGGCCTGCATGCCGCCGATCTGGCCGGCGTGGCCGGCCATGGTGCCGGAGGACGCGTGACCATTGATGATCTTGAAAGATTTCTCCAGGATCTGGAACGCAACACAATCTCGCCGGCTTCTTCGATGCGTGTGGCCGTTGCCGATGCCATGCGCCGGAGCTGGACGAGGCCGCTGGCCACGGTTGTTCTCCCGGTGCAGTTGGACATTCTGCTTGCCCATCGCAAGCAGCAGATCGTGAAGGCGGGCCCCGCGCTTTATGCTCTACGGGCACTTGCTATTGCGCTATCCGAGATGCCCACCACGGCAGGCCGTCTGATAGGCGATCGCATCATCCATCCCCGTTCTGTGGATATTGGTTTTGCGGTGGAGGCTGAAGACGGAGTGCTCGTTCCGGTGATCCGGCATGCCGACCAATTTCCGCTGACAGATCTTGTTGAACGCTACAACCGCCTCGTCGAACTTGCGCGGGCGCGCCGTCTTCCCGGATCCGATACGGGAGGTTCCATCGCCACAATTACGAATTACGGGGTGTTCGGTCTCACGATGGCCACCCCGATTCCACTTCCCGAACAAACTCTGCTGCTTGGAATGGGAGCCGGAAAAATCACCCCTTTCTGGGATGTGGAAAAGAAGGCCTTTGTACCGGTAACTGAAGCGCAATTCACACTCAGCTTCGACCATCGCGTGCTTGACGGGGGTGCCGCAGGACGGCTTCTTCAGCGAGTGGCGCAGTTGCTTGGGACTCCCGAGACTCTTTGATTTGAAACGTCTCCCGGTGATGTTTTCTTCGGTAATAATACTGCAACTTTTCGTGGAAGCCGGTGTTTTCCGGAGTGATGAATCACATGTTCCACAAAACCGAGGAAGCCATCCCTGACGGCTCCCGTGGCCCGGGAAATGATCCAGCTTCAAGTTTTAAGAAAATGAAAACTCTTCGATTTTTATTCCTGATTCCCCTGTTGGGATTCCCCTCGCTCCATGCTCAAATCGGAACATTCGCGCCCCAGAGTTCGCCACAACCACATCTACCTCCTCCTCCCAAGGAAGGGCCGATGGCACTTCTCTCACCGGCTGAGCGTGCCGAGCTCAAAGCCGCACACGACAAGGCCATCACTCTGGATCCAACGCTCGATGCAAGGATGAAGGCGGCCCATCAGGCCATGGAGGAGGCCAAGAAGGCGATGCATGATGCCATGATCGCAGCTGATCCTGCGGTGGCGCCGATTCTCGAAAAAATTGCCCCGCCTAAGAAGATTTCTCCTCCAAAATGGAATCAGGGAGCGCTTCCTTCCGTATCCTTGACAAAGACTTCGGGAACCACGAGTGGTGATTCCACGTCGATGGAGATGCTTCCAGCCGCCCATGACGGGCGTGGTTTCCCTCCGGGATTTGCAAACCTATCTCCTGCCGAGCAACAGCAGATCAGGGCTGACCATGATCAGGTCAAGAATGATCCGGCGGTCATCGCTGCAAAGCAGGCATTAAAGAGTGCGGTAACTCCCGAGACAAGGCTTGCCGCCAAGGAGTCACTCCATCAGGCCATCGATGGTGCCATACTCAAGGCTGATCCTTCGGCTGCCCCTATTTTGGCAAAACTCCACCCGCCAGCCCCCCCCCAGTCCGCTCCTCCACCAGTGCAATAAGTCTCAGACAGCCTCTATTGTTGGGGAGGGATAACATCCTTGCCGGAGTCGGAAGTGGTCGGTTCTGCGCTGCCCTGCAAAGGGGTTGGGCTGGGAATGCCATGATGAAGCATCCAAGTGTAAGGACCTTGGACAGTTTGAGGCAGATACAGATCCCGCCGATTTTCAATGGTAGTGCAGCCATTGGAAGCGAGGCACATGACAACGAAGAGGAACGAAAGGACGAGATGGAGGGGGAAATAACGATTCACGATGCATCATCATATCGTTATTTCTGGATTTCCTGTCAAAGAAATTGCCGATGATTCCGATATTCGCAAGGATTCCCGGGGATGATCATAGCAACTTATCTTCATGACCTCAGTCCCTTTTTGATTCAATTCGGAGGAGGAATCGGCATCCGCTGGTATGGACTGGCTTATGTGGCCGGATTTTTGGTGGGAATCCTGCTCTATCGTCGCCTTGCCGTTCTCGGATTTTCCGATCTGCGGCCTGAACAGGTTTCCGACTTCATCATCATGGGGGCACTCTTTGGCGTGCTGCTGGGAGGCAGGCTTGGCTATATGCTCTTTTATGATCTGGATCAGTTTCTGCGCGATCCCCTGATTTTTTTCCGCGTCTGGGATGGGGGGATGGCAAGTCACGGAGGAATCCTGGGTCTTACCTTGTACACATTCTGGTATGCGTTGAGGCATCATCTCTCCTGGCGAAATCTGAACGATAATTTAGTGGTAGTGGGACCCGTCGGAGTGTTCTTTGGCCGCTGCGCCAATTTCATTAACGGTGAACTTTACGGCAGGGTGACAACAGCTTCCTTGGCGGTTCAGTTTCCCAAGGAGATCTTTCTCTACACGCCTGAGCGACTGGAACGGTTGCTGGAAAAAACCTCCCGGATCGACCCCTCTTTTTCTTCACCCGAGGTGGTGGTGGCAAACGTGGCCGCTTCGCCCCGACTTCATGAACTTCTGGCAAGGGAGATTTCCCCACGTTACCCCTCGCAGCTTGTGGAGGCCTTGCTCGAGGGGCTGTTGCTTTTCCTGCTGCTCTGGATCCTTCGCACCCGCGTGAGGCTTCCCGATGGAGTGTTGACGGGGGTTTTTTTTATCGCTTATGCGGTGGTGAGAATCTGCGGAGAGTGCTTCCGGGAACCGGATGCGCCGCTCACTGCTGGGATGACGCGCGGCCAGTTTCTCTCCCTTTTCATGATCCTTTTGGGACTGATCTTTATTCTTTGGGCATGGTTGAGCCCCCGATATCCCCTGGCTCTAGAGGCTGTCCGAAAAACGACAACATGATCGAAGTTCGCTATGATCGCGGCAGCTATCTGCCTGGCTGTGATCTCTGGCTGGATCCCCGGGGAACACGTCCCTTTGCCTTTGTTTCTCATGCCCACAGCGACCATACGGGTCATCATCAGCGCACGATTCTTACGGAAGCAACTGCTCGGATGATCCGTGCGCGACTTGGCTCGGGCGGAAAATTTCAGCATGTCCTGCGCTTTTGGGAAAGACGCGAATTCGGCACCTTCCACGCCACCTTGATTCCTGCTGGGCATGTATTGGGATCCGCGCAGATTTTTATCGAAAATTCAGAGGGAACTCTCCTCTATACGGGAGATTTCAAACTGCGCTCCTCTCTTGCAAGCGAGAAGGCCGAAAGCGTTCATGCGGAGACGCTCATCATGGAGACCACCTATGGGAGACCCCGCTACAAATTTCCTCCCAGAGAGAAGACGGTGCGGCGCATTCTTGATTTCTGCCGGCAGGCTCTTGAGGAAGATCAGACTCCCGTGCTGCTGGGCTACTCGCTTGGAAAGGCCCAGGAGGTTCTCGCTGCCCTGACCGGTGCTGGATTGCCGGTGATGCTGCATGGTTCTGTCTGGCAGATGACCCGACTCTATGAAGAGCTCGGAGCGGTATTTCCTTCCTATGTCAAATTTGAGCCGGGACTGGTGGCGGGTCATGTCCTGCTCTGCCCTCCGGCCACGGCGCGCTCTTCAATGATCGAGTCCCTCAAGGCAAAACGAGTGGCTATGATCACCGGTTGGGGGATGGATCAGAGTGCTAAATTCCGCTATCGCTGCGACGAGGTTTTCCCCCTGTCCGACCATGCTGATTACGACGAACTTCTGGAAATGGTTGAAAGGGTGAATCCCTCTCGCGTCCTCACGTTGCATGGGTATGCTTCCGAGTTTGCGCAGGATCTCCGTCGCAGGGGATTGGAATCCTGGGCGCTGACGGGTGGCAACCAGATGGAGCTTCCGATTTAGAGTAGCGGGTTAGTTTGAATCCATGGCAACTCGCCTCCCAGGAAATTTTTGGTCAGCCTCCAGAATTTTTTCCACTCGACGGGCATCGCCGGGAGTATCGACTCCAAGGCTCCGTTGTGTGGTTTCGATCACGCGGATGGGGATGCCGTGCTCGAGAGCGCGGAGTTGTTCCAGCTTTTCGCAGAGTTCGAGTCGAGTGGGGGCAAGGCGTACCAGCCGTTTCAGAATGTCACGCCGATAGCCGTAAATTCCCAGATGGAGGAGAGGGCGGACCTGGCTTGCAGCATCATGGAGATCACGCTGAAAGGGAATCAGACTGCGGGAAAAATAGAGTGCGTTTCCGGAACAGGTCAGCACGACCTTGACGGTGTTGGGATCTTTGGCTTCGTGGAGATCTTCAAAAGGAGTGGCCGCAGTGATCATGCCGATTTCTGAATCTTCTGTCATGGAGGAGGCGAAATTTCCAATAAGAACGGGATCAATCAACGGCTCGTCACCCTGCACATTGATGATGTGTGTGATGCCTCGCAGTCGTGATGCGGCTTCGGCAACGCGGTCAGTGCCGCTCGGGTGATCGGGCGAGGTCATGACCACCCCGGCTCCGAAACTCCGGGCTGCCTCCGCGATGCGCGTATCATCGGTGGCAATGAGAACGCGGGCGATATGATGGGTTTGGGCGCAACGTTCCCAGACATGCTGGACGAGCGGTTTTCCAGCCAGGGGATGAAGTGATTTTCCAGGGAACCGGGTGGAGCCCCATCGTGCCGGGATGATGATGGCGATCTTGGGTATCTTTCTGCTCATTGAGAGATGGCAATCCGGATCGCCTCGGTGACGGTCGGAGTTCTAAAATCCGGGGTGCATCCCGAAAAATCGCGGCCATAACCGGTTTCCACAAGAATGGTTCGCACTCCTGCATTGAAACCGCATTCGATATCGATGTTCTTGTCACCGATCATGAACGAGCGGGAGAGATCGAGGTCATGCTCTTCCGCCGCTTCCAGAATCATTCCCGGGGCCGGTTTGCGCCGAAGGGATTGCACCCCTGGAAGATCTGCTGACAGGTAGGTTGCGTCAATGGTGTGGCCGAGTTGCCGGATCAGTTCCTCCTGAACCGACTGGAATTGCTCCATGGTGAAGTATCCGCGGCCTATGCCGCTCTGGTTGGTGATGACAATGATGGCCCAGCCCAGGGATCGGGCACGGAGAAGCTCCTCTGCCGCACCAGGATAGGCGCGCACATGAGCGGGATCGCAGCAATGATCCACCTCCTCCATGAGCGTGCCATCACGATCGATAAAGAGTGCGGGTCTGGCCTGAGAGCTTTCAGAAGTTATCATGGGCTTAAATCAGCGGTTCCTTAGATTAACGATTCCCTAGAAAACTCTCTTCAAGTTCCCTGCGGGAGCAGGTTGCCGTGCCGAGTTTGCCGACCACGATGCCCGCGGCATGATTGGCGATTTCCGCGGCTTCTAGAGGAGTGGCACCTGCGGCAAGCGAAATAGTGTAGAGGGAGATGACGGTGTCTCCGGCTCCCGAAACATCGTAAATTTCGCGTGCCCGGGTAGGTGTGTGGTAGGCAGGGGCATCCTGACGGAATAGCATCATGCCCTGATCGCTTAGCGTGATCAGCACGGCCCCGGCATTCCATCGTTTCAGAAGTATTTTCCCGACTTCCAAGAGAGGCGTGTCCTTCTCCGCAGGATGAACCGGAGGAGTCAGCGGGATGCCAGCCGCCATAAAGGCCTCTGCCCGGTTGGGCTTGACCGTGGCTATTCCGGGCCATTCGAGCGGGTTTTTTGGGTTGGGATCACAAGTAACCAGGGTTCCGTGGGATCGGGCGGCATCCAGCACGGCATCCACGAAAGTCTGATCCAGAAAACCTTTTCCGTAATCCTCGAAGAGCACGGCATCGCTGGTCAGAACCAGGGAGCGGGCTTTTTCCAGAATATCCGCCCGGCTGGAACCACTTGCAGTCTGTTTTTCCCGGTCAACGCGCACCACTTGTTGTCGCTGTGCGATGATGCGGGTTTTGACGATGGTCGGGGCGGAAAAATCGGTGAAGATTCCTTCCCCGGAAATGCCTTCCTCGACAAGCAAAGCCGCCAATTTTTCCCCGGCAGCATCCGCCCCACGGATTCCCAGCATGGTGACGGAAGAGGTAAACCCTCTCAGATTCCGCGCGACATTGGCGGCTCCGCCTGGATAACTAGATTCCCTTTGAACCTCGACAATCGGCACCGGAGCTTCCGGAGAGATGCGTCCCACATTTCCCCAGACGAATTCATCAAGCATCAGATCACCCAAGACCAGAAGTCGTTTGGAGGCGGCGGCATCAAGAATGTGTTGTAATCTTTGCGGGTTCATTACAGATTGATGTCAACAAACAGTGTGCGTCTCACGATCCGATCATGTTTCATGACAAGACCCTTCCCTGCGAGGGTAATTTTCCCGGATTTCTCATGAAAAATTCCCCCTTATTATTTCTTGGCTTCTGCCTTTCCTTAATTCTTCCGGTGCATGCCGATGTGGCACCGAAAAAAATAGCCCTCTCGGATTTTCCTGCCGCTGCGGTCGATGAAGTCGTCGTTCCGGTGCCGAGCGAGATTTTTTCGGTTCTCGACAAGCTGGGAAATCCAAACTGGAAGGATCAACTGGGCGAAGGCAGAGCCCGCACTCCTCAGGATCGCGCCCGCACGGCCCTTCTGCTTGGCAACATCATCGCCGAGGGTTTTGTTGCCGTGGAGGCTGAAGATGCTGAAAAAGTGAAGGATATCGGCCGCCAGGTGCTCACCCTTGCCGATGCCATCAACGTCCGGAAATCGGTCATTACCCGTTGCAAGAGCATCACGGACAAAGCCGACAAAGGTGACTGGAAAGGGGTGCGTGCCGAGTTTGACGGTGCCCTTCAGGATGTCCGCGAAGCCATGGATGAAATGAATGATCACGATCTTTCCCAGTTGGTGAGTCTCGGAGGGTGGCTGCGTGGTACCGAGGTGCTGACAGGGATCGTGCAAAATGGATTTTCCCAGGATGGAGCGGAACTGCTCCACCAACCCGAACTGGTGAACTACTTTGATCGTTGTATCGGCTCGATGAGCCCTCGGTTGCGCAAAAATCCGCTGGTTTCCCATATCAGGGATGTGCTTCGCAAGATCGGCCCGATTGTCCATGAAAGCGGGGAATCGATTTCACCGGACAATGTCAAATCGATTCACAGCCTCACCCGTGAGGTCAATTCACAGATCACTGCCCTGGGGAACTGACCATGAAGATGATTCGGCACCATTTCGTCGCAGCGCACCTTTGCCTTGTGGATCGCCGTTGGGCGAGATCATGCCATGCCATCGGTTTTCTCTGTGCCTTTTTCTTGATCTGCTGCGTGGCACCTCGTGTCCATGCCACGGTGGATGACTCCATTTCCTTTGCCTATGAGGCGGCGCTTCCCTATTACAAACAGGGCTTTTCGATCCGCAAGGATGCTTGGGGGGGCGATCTCGGGGTTCGTGAGAGGAAGGCGGTCAGCACCCAGCTTTTCAAGGGCAATACCTACTGGTTTCTGATGGCGACCGATTTGAAGGGAGCCACACTTTCCGTCCATCTCTATGATGACAGGGGAAATCTTGTGGAGAACGAGAGCTGGCAGAAGGGACGTTTTGCCGGAGCCCGGCTTAATCCCAAGGCCACAGGCACCTATTTTGCCATCGTTCAGATCCTGAAGTCCCCGGAGGATCGCACAGCATGGGCGTTGGTTTACGGCTACAAATAGCCGTTTTTCGTTGAAGGCCTCTCAACAACTTCTTTCCAGAAGCCCGGCGGATGAAAATTCGAGGGTTGAGATGCCTGAGTCCAAGGCGCTGACGCTGGAGTTTGAAAATGCCCGCTTCCTTCAAGAACTTTATTGCGGGGATGAGACCCTTCTGCGCCACATGGAAGAAGAATTCGGCGTTCGCATCACGACCCGGGATGGCTGGCTGAAAATCGAAGGGGCTGCGCCTGCTCTCGAGCGGGCACGGCGGCTCTTTGACCAATTGCAGCGGATTCGTTCTTCGGGCGGGGTCATCGGCCGTCACGAATTTCTGTTTGCAATCGATAAATCCGACTCTGATCCGGGGGTGGAGGGGCTTTTCAGGGAGCGAATTCAGTGCTCGCCACTCAAGCCGCCTGTCGTTCCGAAGACGAAATCACAATCCGACTACCTGCGGGCAATCGAAGCCCATGACATCAGCTTTGGAATTGGTCCTGCGGGCACGGGCAAGACCTATCTTGCCGTGGCCAAGGCCGTTGCCGCCCTGAAGGCCGAAAAAGTCTCCCGAATCATCCTGACCCGTCCCGCCGTGGAGGCCGGTGAGGCGCTGGGGTTTCTTCCCGGAGAGTTGCAGGAAAAGATACTTCCCTATCTCCGACCGCTCTACGATGCCCTCCATGAAATGCTGGGGCAGGAGGAGATACAGCGGGCCATCGAAAGGAATATCATCGAGATCGCCCCGCTTGCCTACATGAGGGGCCGGACCCTCAACAAGGCCTTCATTATTCTTGATGAGGCGCAGAATACGACGACCGAGCAGATGTTCATGTTTCTGACCCGAATCGGTATCGGATCAAAATGTGTCATTACGGGGGATCGCACCCAGATCGATCTGCCGAAGAACAAACCGAGCGGGTTGATCGAGGCTGTCGGCGCGCTTCATGGGACACCGGGGATAGCCTTCCATTATTTTGGTGAAGGGGATGTGGTGCGGCATCCCCTGGTGCGAGCCATTATTTCGGCTTACAAGGAGCATCGCGGCGTTCGCGAGAGCAGATTTGGCGCCTAATTTTCGTCCACCATGATCCGATTTTTCAAAAAACAACGACTTGCCGCTCGCGGCCTGAGCTGCGGAAAGACCCGTCTGGTTTCAAGGAAGCGTTGGAATATCCTGGAAATGGAAGAGGGTGTGATCCTCCGGGGTTTCATTGTGTGTCTTGCGATGGTGGTTCTGGCGGTTTTCAGCATGACGGCCGGGCTCACAAGTCCCTTAAAACATCTCCTTTATGCCTTGCTCATCCTGGCTCTGGCGGTGATCCAGCCCATGATCAGCGGCGATTCAGCCCTGCGCTGCAACTCACGACTTGCACTTTTTCTCGGAATGATTCTGGTTCAAGTCGGTATTGGAGAGATCCTCCAACTCGAGACGGTTGCCGGTCATCTCGACCCCCAGTTGCTTCCTTTGCTCCTTCCCTATGCTCTTGCGCCCTTGACGATCTCCGTCCTGCTTGGTCCCCAGGCGGGACTCTCCGCCTGCCTTATTGGTGCGCTTTGGTGGTCCGTTCTCCATGTGACCGTGGATCCGGTGCCCCTGTTGCTTGCGCTAACCGGAGGTCTCGTGGCGGTGATGCTGACGCTGCGCGTTCGGCGTCGATCCAGTATCCTGAGAGCGGGGGCCTATTCGGGGCTGGCTGTCTGGCTTGTCGCGCTTCTTTCCGGGGCGATCATTCCCATTTTTTCCGAAACACACCAGCCCATGCCCCTCTGGCCGGTGAATTTTACCTTGATTGTGATCGGGGGAGGGACTGCCTTCGGGGTCGGATGCATCACCTCCGTACTTATCAGCGGAGCCCTGCCATTGTTGGAGAGAATCTTTGGCATCACCACGGAAATTTCCTGGTTGGAAATGGCCGATCTCAATCACCCGCTTCTGCGTCGTCTCAGCCTGGAGGCGCCCGGCACTTATCATCATTCGCTTGCCATGGCGAATCTTGCCGAGGCTTGTGCCGAGAAGGTCGGTGCCAATCCCACGCTCTGCCGTGTCAGTGCCTATTTCCATGATATTGGAAAACTGGCCAAGCCTGATTACTTCACTGAAAACATGCCTTCCGGAGAAAATCCTCATGATGAACTCACCCCTACCATGAGTGCGCTCATCATCCTTTCCCATATCAAGGAGGGGGTTGATCTTGCCCTCCGCAACAAGCTCAAGCGTCCCATTCTTGAAGCGATTCAGGAGCATCATGGAACGACGCTCGTGGAGTATTTTTATCAAAGGGCCTGTCGGCAGGAAAGCGACGCGCGAGCCGGGAGCAGCCTGATGAATGTGCGTCCCGAGGATATTCCCAGAGTGAGTGAAGAAAGTTTCCGCTATCCTGGGCCGAAGCCCCAAAGTATCGAGACAGTCATTCTGGGGCTGGCGGATGCCGCGGAGAGCGCCTCGCGCAGTCTGGAGCGACCCACCCTGCAGCGTCTGGACGATTTGGTTCACGATCTTCTTCAGGATCGCATCACTGACGGTCAGTATGACGAAGCCCCTGTCACGATGAGCCAGTTGCAGGAAATTGCCGAAGTGCTGGTTTCCTCTCTGGCCAACATGCACCACAGTCGCATTGCCTATAGAAAACGGAATGAGGCCGGAATGCAGCTTGTCCGGGCCTAGGGCCTGTTACGATTAAAACGGCGGGATGGCGCGGGGTGGTCGGGGAGCGAACCAAGGCGCGAAGGAGAGAGTGTAGTCACAGCACTACACGAGCGAGAGAGCAACGCCGTGCCAGGAATATTGAAACCTGACCCGCACCCCCCTCTGACTCAGGTTTCAGGGCTCAACATTCATCCCTCTCCACGATTCCCAGGCAAAGTCACTCCGAATTTTTCCCCTTTCTTTGCATCAAGGGCAAAGGCGGCAAGTAATTTCGCCGTATCTTCCAGATCGGAGAATTGAATCATCTCGACAGGAGAATGCATGTAGCGATTAGGAACGCCAATGGAGACGGTGGGAATTCCCCCCTTCTGTCTAAAGATGGCATCGGCGTCGGTACCTGACCAGCGGGGATTGGCTTCCACCTGAATCGGGAGATCGGTTTTCCTGGCAAGGGAGCGCAAGCGGTCGTTGACCACGGGATGATTCACGCTGCCGAGGCTCAAGACCGGTCCCCTGCCCATCAGAACCTCTCCATGTTTCGGCTTGGAGCAGTTGGGAATATCCGTGGCATGGGTGACATCGACCACGAGGGCCACATCAGGATGCACGCTGTATCCGGCCATCGAGGCACCGTAGAGCCCGTTTTCTTCCTGAATGGTGGAGACGGCTACCACCTTTGCTTTGAGTTGGTCTCTTCGGAGTGACACGAGGCGCAGCCCTTCTGCGGCAGCCCAGGCACCGATCCGATTGTCGCAGCCCCGGGCGGCGAAGCGCCCTCCGGCCAGTTCCTGAAACTCAGCCGAGTAAGTGACGGGGTCGCCCACCTGGACCAGCTTTTCGGCCTCCTTTCGTGAGGAAACGCCGATATCGATATGCATGGCGTGCATTTCCGGCACCTTGTTCCGGTCATCCGGCTCCTGAAGATGAATGGCCAGCAGGCCCGTGACTCCGGGAACGGGACCGTCCGATCCGTGAACCGTCACCCGTTGTCCGCGGATCAGGGCTTTATCGACGCCTCCGATTCCCTTGAAATAGAGAAATCCTTCGTCGGAAATATGCGAGATCATCAGGCCGAGTTCATCGACATGGCCGCTGATCAGGATTGTCGGATCGCCCTTGGCCCCCTTGGGATTCAGCGTGGCAAAAGCATTGCCATACGCATCGATCTCGACCGAATCGGCAAACTGGCGGACATACTCCACCCAGATTTTTTGCCCCCGGGTCTCAAAACCCGAAGGAGAGGGGGTATTGAGGAGCGTCTTGAGAAATTCGTAGGGAGCGGTTTTGGGAAATTTTTTGGAGGAGGATTTCATATGGTGAGGATGAAGGATGAATGAAAAATGATGAAGAAAGAAAGGGCGTGGTTCAGGAGATAGAGTAACAAAAGGTGTGATTTTCCTCTTTCTTTTTACAGAAATTGCCCATCCTGAGCATGTAATGATCATTCAAGTTTATGAAATTCAGACTCCCGATGAAGCCCGCCTGATGGTGGAATGCGGGGTGGATCACATCGGCGGGGTGGTTCTTTCGACGGAAGAATGGAAGATTCCGTCACTCAAGGAATCAGTACGCATGATCCGCGAGGGGGGACGAAGGAGTAGTATTATTCCGCTTTTTGCCCATCCCGAGGCTGTCTATCGTGTGATCGAGTATTACTGTCCCGATATCGTCCATTTCTGCGACAGCTTGAATCATGGCGTGAGGGTGAATGAAAAGGCGGTTGCTGCCGCCATTGCGTTGCAGGAGGGGGTGAGCGAACGATTTCCCTTGGTAGAAATCATGCGTACGATCCCGGTCGCCCCGCCGGGTCTTGGCGATCATGTGCCGACGCTGGAACTGGGCCGCAGATTGGAAATGGTCAGCGATTGGTTTCTCACCGATACACTGCTTGTGGAGGCGCCTCAACCCGTGGTCGGGCATGTCGGCATCACGGGCAAGCTCTGTGATTGGGAAGTGGCGAGGGATCTTGTCACCCAGAGTGCGATACCGGTGATCCTGGCAGGCGGACTGTCACCGGAGAATGTGGCCGAGGGAATAGAGATGACGGCACCGGCCGGTGTCGATACTTGTACGGCGACTAATCTTCTGGATGAGGAGGGAAGACCGATCCGCTTCCGAAAAGATCCCCGGAAGGTGCGCCGTTTTGTGGCAGCGTCTCGTGGTTAAGCCTCGGGAGAGACTGCCGGAGTGTGTGTGAGAGCGGGATCTTGAAATCCGGAGGGTTTGTCTGCACGCGGCACATTGTTTCCGCGGCGGCGCTTGGGCCGGGGCTTGCGGTTGCGTAATGCCTCTGGTTTCTGAGATTCGAAAGAAGCCTGCGTCGGCTCATCGAGGTCCTTTCGCCCATGATCCTCGTGATCTGCCGCTTCATGATCGACGCTTTCTTTCGAGAATTCGGACTCATGGATTGCCTCCCGGTCAGGATGATCAGTCCGGCGCAGCTGTGGACGATCCTCGTGGCGGTGTTGCTTTGGATTGAGATGCTGCTGCCGCGGCCCTTGTTGCGACTGGGGATTTCTCTCTTGTGCCGCCCGCTTGTGAAGGGCTGAAGTGAGATCCTTCAGTGCTCCCACCAGATGGGTTCCGAGATCCCCTTCCGGCTCATGGGCGGCTTCGATGGATTCTGCGACTCCCTCAACGGCTCCGGTGAGCTGGTTCAGGGAGTTGTGGATGCCTTTCAGGCTGGCGGCGATGCTGCGCAACAGCTCATGCTGCGAGTGGAGGAATTCCTGCCCCTCGTTCTGAGTGCCGGATTGGAATGGATCTTGAGGATTGCTCATGGGTGATGATTAGTTGAGTCGCTCTCCCCAGAGTGGGCGCAGGAAGAGGGATGATTGGCGAGTGATTTGTGGGGACGATGAATTTCTTTTTGGAGATCGGGTTCAGATTCTTTGCGGCGCGCTTTGAGCCCCTTGGTCCAGAGGAGGAATGCCTGCCAATGGATACCAAAGATGACCTGGAGTGTCAGGAGGGGGTATTTGAAGGAAAAATGCAGAAGGGAGGAATCGCTGAGAGGTACCCTCTTCCCCATGAAGGTGCTGATGAGTTCGCGACTGCTGCCACGGTAGTCATCAATCAAGATCTGCAGGTGTTCGTCCGGCGGATAAAAGAGAAAGTCAAATTCGAGATCAAGATCGGAAAAGGGAGAGACATAGAAGTGTTTCACTACACGGCTGCGGAAGCAGCCGTCGGGGGAGAGGGGAACGAGATAGGGCTTCCATTCGCCGAAAGTATTGCCGACTTCCGCAACGGAGGTCAGGGGGTCCCCCTGTGAATCGTAGCAGAAGTAGATCGAGATCGGATTGAAGACATAGCCGAGGATCCTGGGCAGGGTGAGCAGGAGAATGCGACCCAATGGCTCCCTGATTCCTTGAGTCCCGAGATAGCGGGTGATGTTTTCCCGCAAGGATGAAGAACCATGGCCGATATGGTCGTCTTCACGAAGGCTGTAGAAACCGGGACGGTTGATTTTAAGCAGGCGCAGGGATTGATCCAGCAGAGGCAATTCGTCGAGATCGATGAGAAAGTAAAAGACCCTGTAGAGAAACTCATGCTGTTTTGGCAGGACACGCCGATGAAAAACCGAGCATTCATAGAGGGCCGAGTTCATGCGGGGAAAAGTTTCTTCAGCGCCGCCGCCGCCTCAAATCCGGATTTGCAGGCATCCTCATGAAATCCGTAGCGGAAATAGCTTCCGCAAAAAAAGAGTCTTCCTGCGTGGTTGAGTTTCGGCAACTCGTGCTGGGCATGGATGGCATCAAGCGTGAAGATCGGATGATCGTACGAAGTGGTGTAAAGAATCTTCCCGGGAGCAATCAGATCACCGCTGTTGAGCGAGACAAAATAATCATGATTATTGGAAACACCCTGCAGTGCATTCATCCAGTAATGCGTTGAGGCTGCTTGCCGACCGCTGGCATTCTTCCCGACCCGAAAATTCCAGGAAGCCCAGGCGAGTCGATGGCGGGGCATCACCGAGGCATCGGTGTGAAGATGAACTTCATTGCGCTGATAGTGAAAAGGGGAGAGTAGCCGGTGCTGTTCTCCCGAAGGGTTTTTTAATAGGCGCAGACTCTGATCCGCATGGGAAGCCAGGACGACGGCATCAAAGCGTTCACTGAAACCCTTGGACGTGCTTATTCTCACTCCTTCCTGATCTTCCTCCACCGCTGCCACGGGATTTCCAAGCCGGGGCGCTCGCAAGGTCGAGAGCATCTTCCCCACATAGTTGCGGGCCCCTCCCTCGACGGTGAACCAGGGGTGATGCGTGGTGATTCCTAAAAATCCGTGATTCTGAAAGAAATGGAGGAGCGTTGCTGCGGGAAAATCAAGAACGCGGCCCGGTTCCGTGGACCAGACGGCGGAACTCATCGGGATAAGATAGAGTTCCAGGAAATCATTGCCAAAGCGGTGCCGTTTGCAGAAGGCCGCCAGGTCCTCATCGGCTTCTCCCGAGGTGGCGTGCTCCGCCTCATCGAGCAGCCATCTCCGACCCACTTGGAAAAAGCGCATGATTTCACCGATGAGAAACAGGAAGCGCGGATTGGCGAGATTGCGTCGTTGGGAAAATAGTTTGTTGAGACCCATGCCGTTGTATTCCAGTCCCCGGGCCACATTCTGCACGCTGAAGGACATTTCGCTGGGCTTGGCCCTGACACCGAGTTCCTCGAAGAGGCTGCAAAGATTGGGATAGGTAATTTTGTTGAAAACAATGAATCCGGTATCAATCGCAATTTTCCGGCCTTCCTCCTCAACCATCACGGTGTTGCTATGGCCCCCGGGACGATCTTCAGATTCAAAGAGAGTAAGATCGGCGGTCTCTTTCAGCCGCCATGCACAGGAGAGTCCCGCCACGCCTGTGCCGACAATCGCGACACGCGGGCGGTGGCGGCTAACTTCCATGAGAGACTCTGGACTCCTTTTTGTAGGCGCTCCCGGGAACCCGCTTGAGATCGCTGATGATACCCAGTGCAGCGAGCAACCGAAGTGTGTAGTAGGTCGGATCGATTTCCCACCAGTAAAAGCCCTGCCGGGCCGATGACTGGTAGCGGTGGTGATTGTTATGCCATCCCTCGCCGAGGGTGATGATCGTGAGAAGGAAGCTGTTACGGCTGTCATCACCCGTGTCATAGCGGGATTTGCCAAAGACATGGGCGAGCGAGTTGATGCAGCAGGTTCCATGGAAAAGAAGCACCGTGCTGATGAATCCTCCCCAGACCAGCAACTGGGGGCCCGAGGTATGAAGAGCTGGATATTTTGCATCCAAGATGGCACCCAGAGCATAGACGAGCATGGCAAGGAGCAAGGGGCCGATCAGATCGAACCGGTTGAGAAAAACCAGTTCGGGGAATTTTGCAAGATCGGGGATGAGCCTGTAATCCGTGGGAAAGTTCCTGCTGCTTGTCATCCAGCCGATATGGGCCCAAAGGAAACCTTTATGACGTGGCGAATGAACATCGATTTCCTCGTCGGAGTGGGAATGGTGATGTCTGTGGACTGCCGCCCACCAGAGGGCACCACGCTGGACGCAAAGAAGGCCGAGAAGGGCAAAGAGGAACTGGACGGCACGGCTCGCTTTGTAGGCCTTATGGCAGAAATAGCGGTGATAGATGCCGGTGATGAAAAACATCCGTATCGCGTAGAGCAGTGCGCAGACTCCGACAGCCACGGGACTCCAACCAACCCAGAAGACTCCAAGGCATCCAAGGTGCAGAATGACGAACGGTATGGTGCGACCCCAATCCATGCGTTCGGGAAGTGCGCGGGTGGCCTCGAATCCCGCTGGAAAATAGTCCGAATCAATGAAGCGAATCAATGAAATCAAAACCTGCATATTTTTTTGACTGTTGACGACTGACTACTCATCCAACGAAATTCCCAATTCGTCAAGAAGGCGGCGGAGGTCGTCGGAACCGTAATACTCGATGGCAATGTGGCCTTTTTTCTCGCCGTGATGAAGAGAGACGCGGGTGGAAAAACGATGCTGAAGTTTGTTTTCAAGATGCCTGAGAGCCGGAGGAAGTTCTTCGCTGGTACGACCCGAGGGGGACTTGCGTTTGCCGGGGCGCCTGCTTCCGGCGAGATGGTCGGCAACCATCTGCTCCGCATCCCGTACGGAGGCATTGCTTCTCATGAGCTGTTCGGCAAGAAGGCGCTGCTCTTCTGGGTTCTTAATCGCAAGGAGCACCTTGGCATGGCCCACGGTGAGCCGCCCCTGGGTGAGGTGATTCTGAACTTCCGCTTCCAGTTCCATCAACCGCATGGCATTGGCGACTGCCGTGCGGCTTTTACCCACACGGCGGGCGATTTGCTCCTGGGTGAGGCGAAATTCCTTGGAGAGACGGTTGTAGGCGGCTGCTTCCTCGATCGGATTGAGTCCCTCACGCTGAAGATTTTCGATAAGAGCAAGCTCCAGAACTTCCTGATCGCTGGCCTTGCGAATGATGACCGGTGCCTCCGTGAGACCCACAAGCAGGGAAGCACGGAAACGTCGTTCTCCTGCGATCAGTTCGTATTTACCCGCGGCAAGGCGCACGATCAGCGGTTGAATGATCCCCCTCTCTCGGATCGATTCAACCAGTTCGTGAAGCTGCTCAACGGGAAATTGGGTGCGAGGCTGAAGCGGACTCGGGATAATCTGGTCCAGCCGCACATTCTGAATGCGTTCACCCTGCTCTTCCGAGGGAATCGGAGCGGCAACCCGTGCGTTGATCAGGGCACCCAGCCCCTTTCCAAGGCCTTTGCCAAGCCCTTTTCCCACGGCATCACTGCCACCGTTTCCATGTAGACCTTTAGCCATCCCTAGACCGTAGAGCAGCAGACAATCAATGGGGAAGAAAAACTGATTCCGGTTTTTGGTAAAATCCCCATGATGAAATGTCTATGTTTGAAGAGTTGGATCTGATGCTACCCGAAGAGTCTCTGGACGGGCCCATGCAGATGGCCCTCGACGAGACTCTCCTTCGTCAGGTTACCAAGCCCCTCTTAAGGATTTACCGTTGGGCTGCTCCCTGTGTTTCCTTTGGATATTTTCAGAAACTTGATGAAGTCAGAAGTTCTTATTCCTCGATTCCTCTCGTCAGACGTTGGACGGGCGGGGGAATGGTGGAACACGGGGTAGACCTCACTTTTTCACTGATGATTCCACGGGGGGAGAAAAGCACGTTGTTGCCGCCCCAGGACTTTTACCGGGAATTACACGGGCATCTCTCACGCTGGCTTTCAGAGCTTTTATCCCCGGATGTGCGTGTTGCAGGCGACAGGGATATCCGTGTTGGGAGTTCCTGTTTCACGGCACCTGCTCGAGACGATCTTCTGCTCGGGGAACGAAAAATCCTTGGCGGGGCCCAGCGTCGTTCTGCCGGAGCCCTCCTGTATCAGGGAAGTCTTCAGGTGGTCGGTGTGAGTCATGGTGCGATGGTTTGCCCGGGAGAGATCCATCAGGAGTTGGCGCGCACACTTGCGCCGGTCATTGTTCCCACGAGGCTCCTCCGCTCTTCCGAAGAAAAAGCTGGTGCCTTGGCAGAATCCCGTTACCGCCTTAAAGCATGGAATGAGCGCTGGTAATACCCTTTTTTGCTCCTCCTGGGACGGCCTCTCCATGTAGGGGCTTGCCTGTTTTCCTTTTTTCATGTCCCATTGGCATGCATACTGCTGTCCGTAAGTCCGGGCTTGCCGGGAGAGTTCTCTTTTGGAGTA
>Ga0302274_10001779_pt1 | contig 20232 bp, 11 predicted proteins | sample III_Bog_N2_1_FD_198755 | JGI IMG/M metagenome (GOLD analysis project Ga0302274, IMG submission 198755) | Peat permafrost microbial communities from Stordalen Mire near Abisko, Sweden - III_Bog_N2_1 | ecosystem: Environmental > Terrestrial > Soil > Wetlands > Peat | place: Sweden: Abisko...
GACGTCACCTGTGACTTTATGTCAGCGTTCGCCGAATGTAGCGGCAACGGATGCGAGTTCCCGATCATTATGCCGCTAAGCGGGAAACACCAGCGAGTTCCTCGTATTCTTCGCTTGAAAGTCTCAACGAAGCCGACCTGATGTTTTCTTCCAAATGCTCAACTGAGGAGGTGCCGGGAATCGGGAGCATAATCCGAGACCGCTGCAACAACCACGCTAGCGCAACCTGCATCGGTGTTCTCTTTTCTGAATGCGCGACGCGATGGAGAACGTCGCCCGCCATTTTGCCCGCCCCCAAGGGGAACCACGGGATGAAAACGATTCCGTTTTGCTCGCAGTAATCGACCACGTAATCCCATTCACGGTCCGCGAAACTGTAGCGGTTCTGCACGGAAACGATGGGGACAATCTTGCGCGCCCGCTCAATGTGTTCCCGCGTAACATTCGATAGCCCTACGAGGCGAATCTTTCCTTCGCGCTGTAACTGAGCCAAGGTTTCGACGGATGCTTCGAAAGGCACGACGGGATCGGGCGCATGCAACTGGTAAAGGTCGATGCGATCCAGGCGCAAGCGCTTGAGACTACCCTCCACCGCCCCGCGAAGGTGCGCGGGCGAGGCATCGTGAGTCCACTGGTTCGGTCCCGGACGATTCCACCCACCTTTGGTGGCTATGACGAGGTCTTTCGGGTAAGGAGAGAGCGCCTCTGCGATTAACTCTTCGTCAGCGTGTGGCCCATAAGAGTCGGCGGTGTCGATAAATTGGACACCGAGTTCCACGGCGCGCCGAAGAACCGTTAATGCAGCCGTGCGATCTTTAGGTGGACCCCAAATTCCGTCTCCAGTAAGGCGCATGGCACCGAAACCCAGACGATGGACGGAAAGGTCAGCGCCCAGAGAAACATTTCCACCTAGTCCAGCAGAGATTTCTTTGCCAGTCATCATTTGCCTCCTAATAATCATTACGAATTCTGTACTCCGTTACGAGTTCCTCACTGAAGTGCCGTCCTGGTCGAGTGGTCACCGACGCTCGATTCGCTCTTCTGGATGGTCGTACCAGAGTACTGAATTCGCCAGATTGAGTTCGAACCGTCATCGCTGACCAGGAGGGATCCGTCGTGTGCCACGGTGATGCCGACTGGCCTTCCCCAAACGTGTCCATTATCGACCACAAATCCCGTCAGGAAATCTTCATATTCGCCGGTCGCCCGGTTGGTGTTGTGTAAGGGGACGCGAATCACTTCGTATCCGGCGCGAACCGAACGGTTCCAGGAGCCGTGCTCGGATGCGAAAATATCTCCGCGATACTCGGACGGAAACTGAGCGCCCTCGTAGAATGTTATTTCGAGCGAAGCGTTATGAGGCTGTAACAAGACGTCGGGAACCAGGACTTTATCTTTCAATTCCGGGTGCTTGCCCTGATGGCGCGGATCCTGGTGGCTCCCGGTATACCACCAGGGCCAACCGTAGAATCCGCCCTCCTGGACGTGCGTAATATAGTCGGGGACGAGGTTGTCGCCGAGACCGTCGCGTTCGTTAACGGAGCACCATAGCTCTCCGGACTTGGGATGGATTGCCAAGCCCGCGCCAGCATTGCGGATTCCGGAAGCATAGACCTGCAAGTCCGAGCCGTCAGGATTGAAGGCAAGAATGTCGGCACGATTTTTTTCCGCGGGAGTTGTGTCGGAATCGTCGACGTTTGAGGCCGAGCCCACGGCCACGAACATTTTCTTGCCATCAGGCGTGAACTCGACAGATCGAGTCCAGTGACCGCCGCCGTGAGGAAGATCGACAATGTGCTGGGGGTTTCCGCTCGCCTTCAAATCTCCATTTTGATAATGGAACCGAACGACTGCGTCGGTGTCGCCGATGTAAACCCATTGCGGATTGTCGCCGGGAGGATAGAAGGCGATGCCATAGGGCTGCTTGAGGCCGGTAGCAAAAACAGCGGTCTGCTCCGGTTTGCCGTCCGCGGTGATTCCGCGAAACACTTTAATATCTCCTGCTTCGCTTTCGGCGAGGAAAATATCACCATTGGGAGCGGTGCGGAGAAATCTGGGATTGTTAAGGCCCGTGGCGAATTGTTGCACGCTGAATCCGGTTGGAGCCTTGGGCCAGGCATTTGGCGGACGCCCGACGACTTGCGGTCCGTTGCTGGCAGATTCCGTGACGTAGGGGGCCGGCAAGTCGTGGGAGGTAATCTTACGCGTAGTTCCGGGCTCTTCAAAGCGAAAGTCAGTAAAGGGCGGTTGCGGAGGCGGAGCGTTGGTTGCGATGGGCGCGGTCGCCGCTGGCAAGGCGGCGTCCTTCGAAGATGTGCTAGTGGAGGTCCTGAGCGACTTCACGTAGGTGACGAGTTGCCAGCGTTGTTGCTCGGGCAATGTGACCCATGACGGCATTCCGTTGTTCACCGATCCGGTGGTGATGAACCAGAACACTTCTCCGTCGGGTGCCGTCTGGGTTGCGCCTTGCGAGAGGGCTGGGACGTTGCCGCTTCCGCGTCCTGCAGTTCCGTGGCAGGAAGCACAATGTGCGGCGTACAGATGCGACCCGGCATCCACGGCCGCTTTTTGTCCGGCATACGGATTGTTTTGTTGAGAGCTTGAGGCCGGCGCGTTGTGGAAGTGAGCGTCTTGCGCCAGTAGACTTGCGGCCGCCAGGGCGAAAAGACAGCTCAGAGAAATGGAACGGGCTGTCTCGACAAGAAAATCCGTGCGCCTTGAGCTGCGGCTGGAAATTGCGTACACAGCGTTCCTCCTTCAACATGCAAAGCTGATTACTCTTCTGACGCTTTTGGCGGGCTGTGAGTTGCGGAAAAATTGAGAAGATTTGCCAGGACAACTGACGGTTGAACTAATTGGGTCAGGCCACGGCATGTTTTGTGCGCTTCCCGTTCACGGGAGGGACGCCAGATTTTCAATTTGTTTGCGAACGTGTGGTGCTCGCTGCCAACGAAATCAAAGTTGGCAATATGTCGGACAATCCGTCAGGGCCAGCTGCACCCCGCTCTCCCAGGCTGAAATAGAGCTTGCTATAAAGAGGATATAGCTGTTCGTAAACTCGTTGCGCTTCGGGTTCGGGCGTGAAGGTTTTGTGACCGGGGCAAATCTTGTCTTGCGCTTCTTCGATAGTCTTGAAAGTGCCCGCGGCCAGAAAGGCGAAAATTGCCGATCCGAGACTGACGACACTCGAGTCTGGAACCAGGACTGGGCGCCCTAGTACGTTGGCATAAACCTGATTCAGCACGTCATTTTTTTGCGGGATACCGCCCGCGTTGATTACGCGCCGGATGCGGACGCCATGTCCGGCCATACGATCGAGAATCACGCGTGTATGAAAAGCAGTCCCTTCGATCGCGGCAAAGAGTTCGTCTTGGGCGGTGCTCTGCAGGTTCCAGCCCAGAGTGACTCCGCGCAAGTTAGGATTCACGAGGACAGTGCGGTCGCCGTTATCCCAAGTCATGCGGAGCAAGCCCGTTTGTCCGGCACGATAGTGCTCGAGGCCTGCACTTAACGTCTTCACATCCGTAGCTGCCCGGGATGCGATCGCGCTGAAGATGTCGCCCACGGCGGAAAGTCCGGCTTCGATTCCTGTGCGGTGGGGATGAACGCTGCCTTGCACTACGCCGCAAACGCCGGGAACGAGATTGGCCGACGGCGTGATTCCGATGATGCAGGTCGAGGTCCCCACGACGTTCACCATGTCATCGGTGCGACAGCCCGCGCCGATTGCGTCCCAGTGCGCGTCGAAGGCGCCAACGGGAATTGGGATTCCAGCTTTTAATCCCAGCTTCTCCGCCCAGAATGCAGAGAGCGTTCCTGCGATCTGATCGGAGGTGGCGTACTCGCCATCGAGTTGGTCGCGCACTCCCTGCAAGAGGGGGTCAACCTTCATCAAGAAACTTTCGGGCGGAAGACCTCCGAGTTGCGCATTCCACAACCACTTGTGTCCCATGGCGCAAATGCTGCGCTTGGCTTTCTTGGGATCGGTGACGCCAGAGAGAGTAGCCGCGACCATATCGCAATGCTCGAATGCCGAGGCGAACTGGGTCCGCATGTCTGGGTTATGGCGGAGCCAGTGCAAGAGCTTTGAGAAGCCCCACTCTGACGAGTAGACGCCGCCGCACCATTGGATCGCTTCGAGGTTTTCGCGGCGGGCGGCCTCCGTGATTTCAGCTGCCTCACCTTTCGCGCGATGATCGCACCAGAGGTAATACTCGCCCAGCGGCTGCATGTTTTGGTCAACGGGAATGACCGAGGAACCGGTGGTATCGAGCGCAATGGCCTCGACCTGCTCCCCTGAAATTCCGGCCTGTGTTAGCGCGCTGCGCGTAGCCAGAGCCAGGGCGAGCATGTGGTCTTCGTGAGACTGTGTAGCGTATTCGGGATCTTCGCGTTTGCGGTGAAGCGGATATTCCTGGAGCGCGGAGGCCAGCATTCCGCGCTCGCTGTCGACTAACGAGACGCGGACGCTGAGAGTTCCAAAATCGACGCCCGCCACGATGGCCATTAACAGGCTCCGTTCTCTCCTCCGTGCCAATACATATCCCAGCCCAAATAGCGAGTTGCGGCTTCGTGCACGGCAGCGGTGACGATCGAAGAAGATGCGGAGAGATTGGCGGCGACGTGATGTTCGAAACCGTTCTTGCAGATGTAGCGCAGCAGTTTTTGCATGTGCTCGATTTCGACGACGCCGGCGCCGCCGAAGGTGTTGAGCGGGTCATCGGTAAAGCGTCCTTGACCGACATAGCCGCGCATTTTTCCGGCGGTGTCGTCTGTCGAGAAGCGGGCAAAGCTCATTTTTTCGGGCTTGATCAGGCCGACGCAGGTGCCGAAGGTGTTCTCCTTGCCAACGGTGCCGGCGATAATTTCCTGAAAATCCATTTTCACAGAACGGAAGAAATGCTTGGGCAAATTCGAGCAGTGAAAACAGACAGCCTTGTTGGGGTCGGAGCCATAGTTATTATTCCAATCGAGGAGCGCAGACGGAACTTCCGAAGCAAGCTGCAGCGCGTGCATTCCGAGAACACCGCAGATATCGACTTCACAGGCGCTGGAGAGCAGTTCGTTGCTCATCATGCTCATGACGGTGCAGGGGACGACGCCGAGATTTTCTTCGATCGACGTCCAGCACTGGACTGCACTGATTTTGACTTCGGTGGCGGCCATCCACTGATCGACGACGGCTCCGAGTTTTGCCATCTTCAGTAATGCTGCACCCGGAACGTTACTCGCATCAACGTATTTGTTGATCGCCGACAGCTTGGCCTGGGCGTGGTCGTCGTTGTCTTTCATGCGTTCGATGCGGCCGAGGACTTCCGAAAGATCAAGGGTCTCGATCGAAATGCCGTGAGATTCTAGAATCTTCTCGCTGTAGCGGACGGTGTTGAACGCGGTGGGACGCGCGCCGATGGCGCCGACTCGGAGGTTGCGGAATCCTTTGACCACACGGCAGATGGCGGCGAACCACTGCAGGTCGGAGGCAAATTCGGAAGAGTCCGGACTCTCGGTGTGCAGGCTTGTAATGGAATAAGGGATACCGTACTGGCGCAGGTTGTTGCAGGCCGACATTTTTCCGCAAAAGCTATCGCGACGAAATGCAATCGTCATTTTTGACGGCTCGTCTGGAGTAGCCTGAATCAGCACCGGCACGCGGAGATCGGCGAGCCGCAGGGCGTCGGCGATGGCGCGCTCTTCTCCGAAATTGGGAAGGGTGACGATGATGCCATCGATCCGGTCGCGATGACGTTTGAACAAGTCGGCGCAGCGCCGCGATTCTTCCCGGGTCTCAACCGCGCCATATTTACTCTCTTCGGGAGTCAGCGAAACTACATCAATGCCCGCCGCGGCGAGCACACGCAACATTTCTTCGCGCCCGCTCTTGGCCAAATGATCGGGAAAAAAGCCCCGGTTGCCAACAATCACGCCCATCGTCATCGGTGTTGCCATTGGATGCCCTCTTGGAGAAACATTTGCGCAAAAAGTTAAAAAGACGAGTTTGCCTGTCGATTGGGTCCGACAGGTTACTCAGGCAGAGTCTACGAGTGTCGTCGAGGTGCAAATTTAAAGCAGTAAATTAAGCCGACCAGCAGCAGGGTCGCTCCCCACCAAACTCCGGCATGCAAGTTGAACAAGACGACGCCGGGATTTGCCGGCGGATAGACGAGCTGATAAATTCCCGCCGACAGGATGAGCGCGCCATTGAAGGCGAGAGAAATGCCGATGAAGAACCAGATTGAAATCATTTAAGTGCCTCCGCAAAAAGAGAGCAGCGATCAAAACAGAACTTCGTTTACCAGAAAATAATGTTAAGAATGAAAAAGACCACGGTTACGACGGCCGCCCAGAATAGCGGCTTCTGATAAAGCGGAACATCGCCAACCGAGGGAATTTCGGTCAGCCCGTATACCAGGCCGGTCAATTGGCCGTCCGGAATCGGTTTCGTTGCGAGACTGACGGTTACGGTTACGATTACACAAACGATAAAGGACCACAGAGCCTGGAACATATCCTGTGCCAGGCCTTTCGCATGAGGGGAAAGGGCGACGTAGCGAAGCGCGGTTGGATCTAACTTCACCCAAGTCCACATACCAATCGAAGTAATTGTTCCGCAAAGCAGACCCCAGAAACCGCCAGCACTGGTAGCTCGCTTCCAGAGCATGCCGAGGACGACTGTACCGAACAGAGGAGCGATGAAGAAACTGAACAACGCCTGCACATAATCCATGATGCTGGCGAACTGCATCACTAGATATGCGGTTCCAACGCTGATCAGCACCCCGATGATGGTGGTCCAGCGGCCCATGTTTACGTAGTGGTGGTCGGAGGCTTTGCTGTTGAAGAGCGGGCGATAGATGTCATAGGTCCAGACGGTGGTGAACGCGCTGACGTTTCCGGCCATGCCCGACATGAAGCCGGCGATTAGCGCCGTGACTCCCAGGCCGAGCAGACCGGGGCCGCAGTAACGGGCCAGCATCAGGGGCAAGACGTCGTTGTAACTGTGGGCCCCTGTTACGGCGGCGACGGATTCTGGAACCAGTTTCTCGGGCAAGACGGCGAGGCCGATAAGGCCGGGCAGAATCACAATGATGGGTACAAACATCTTGAAACCTGCGCCGATAATGGGCGCCATCTCAGCGCTGCGAATATCTTTGGCGGCGAGAATGCGCTGTACTACGAGAAAATCAGTGGTCCAGTAGCCCATCGAAATAATCGCGCCCAGTCCAAAGACGATGCCCACCCAGTTGATGCCCATGGGATTGTCTCCGAAGTTGCCCAGCGTCGACCAAAGGTGGGTATAGGAGCCCGGATTTGCCATGTGTTGTTCGGTGAGGTTTAGCAGGATGCGGGCTTTCAGGTTGGTCCAGCCGCCTGCCTCGTACAAGCCGAGTATGGGAATCAGGAGCGCGCCCGCCCAGATCAGAAAAAACTGCAGCACTTCGTTGAAGATCGCGGACCGCAGTCCGCCGAGAGTCACGTAAATGGCTACGGTGAGCGAGGAAACCCAGATACTGAAATTGATATCCCATCCCAGCACGATCTGCATGACCTTGGCCATGGCGAACATATTGACGCCACTCATCAGTACAGTCATGAAGGCAAAAGAGACGGCGGAAAGCGCGCGGCTCGGTTCTCCGAAGCGCAGTTTCAGATAACCTGGCACGGAGTGGGTTTTCGAAATGTAGTAGAAGGGCATCATGACCAGCGCAAGAAATAACATTGCGGGAATGGCGCCGATCCAGTACCAGTGGGTCGCAAGAATGCCGTATTGATATGCGGAGCCAGCCCAGCCCATCAACTCCAGCGCGCCGAGATTGGCCGAGAGAAAGCTGAGACCGGCGACCCACGCCGTCATCTCGCGTCCCGCCATGAAAAAGTCTTCGCCAGTATTCGATCGGCCTTTCAGGTACCAGCCGATAGAGAGCACAAGAACAAAATAGAAAACCACGATCACGATATCGACAGCAGAAAGGTGCACTAACTGCGTGGGCACGAGGGTTGCTAGCTGTGAGGTCATCGTTCGCGGGGTCCCTTTCTTTCTTCTTCTTCTTCTTCTTCTTCTGCCTGTTCGCTATCCTTTATCGGTTGTCGTTGTTGGCGTGGATGTCGTTCGGCTGCCCGTAATAAGCTGTATCGCCGTGTTTTCTGGAGTGATGACGGTCGTGCAGGGCTTTTCCCGCGGACCGCGCTGCGGCGTCGATGCCGATCGTAAGGAATGCCATCTTTGCGATGGACTCGAGAATGGCGGCATTATGGGCTGCAGCGATCGCGTCTTTACCCCAGGCAAAGGGGCCATGGCTGGCGACCAAGATTCCAGGAGTTGAAAATGGATCCGCCGATTTCAAACTCCGCGCGATGACGTGGCCGGTGTTCTTTTCATACTCGCCAGCAATTTCGGAATCGGTCAGGTCCGCTGTGACGGGGACATCGCCGTGAAAATAGTCCGCATGAGTGGTGCCGAAACAGGGGATCGGTTTGCGGGCCTGTGCCCACGCGGTCGCATATTCGGAGTGCGTGTGGGCAACTCCACCAAGGGCAGGGAAATTGTTATAAAGGACAAGATGAGTCGGTAGATCGGAGGAGGGCCTTAGACGCCCTTCTACGAGATTTCCCGCCAAATCGGTGACGACCAGGTCGTTGGGCGTCATAGTCTCGTACGGAACTCCGCTCGGCTTAATGACAACGAGCCCGTGTTCGCGGGAGATGCCGCTGACGTTGCCGAATGTATAAAGGACGAGGCCACGTCGGACCAACTCGAGATTGGCGTCTAAAACGTGTCCCCGCAGGCGTTCCAACATAGCGGCTTCCTGGCGACCCTCCAAATTCGTTTAGAACGTTTACGTACACGGAGCAGACTGGCAATTGTACTTTCTTACGGAGCAGAGTGAGGATTTTTTTTAGGTTGCTGAAATGGTTCGTGCTTAAGACGCATTTCGACTCGATTTTATTCCAGTCTGGGTGCCGTGTTACGGCGTCGGGCTTAGAGGAGGAAGTGACCGCAGTTCCTGTTGAATCCATGCGAGATTCTTGCCATCGGCGAAGGCGGTTTTGAAGTCATCCTGAGTTTTGAAGTCAACTACGGAGGCATCCGAGGGCACGGCCGCGCGAAGTCTATCTTTGACGGTGGGTGGTGTATCGCGGCCGTAAAGTTCCTGCTCCAAGCGAAACTTCTTTGCTTTGATTTTGGGTAGGGATGCGAGAGGCTCAAGAGTTGCGACTTTTTTGAGGAATTCCGGCGTCACGTACTGTGCGCGTTCGTCCGCAGGCACGAAAGGAGAAGTGGAGAGCCAAGTTGGCCAATCGCCCCAGGGGTCGAGCGCTTCAAGAACCTTGATGCGGGGATCGACACTGGAGGCAAGGATAGCGATACTGGCTCCTGACCCGGTGGCGAACATGCCGACTCGATCTATGTCGAGATCATCGCGGGTGGCGAGGTAATTCAGGACCATCTGGACGTCATGCGCGGAAGCAGAGAGGGATTCCGGTAGCTCGCTGAGGAACCATTGTTTCAGCGGGCGGTCATGATAACGGTGTCCGGTGAGCGCGGAGACGAAGCCTACGGCGGCGAAACCGTTTTTCGTCACGAGATCTTCGTAGGCGTCATTTCTGAAAATGTCGGTGCTGGTGGGGTAGCCGTAGAGGTACAAGATTACAGGTGGCTTCTTGATTCCCTTCGGTTTCATTACATAGAGGTCGATCGGATCGCCCTTCCGCCACTGAACCTGGAGTAGTTGGACAGTGTAAGTAGGCTCGTCATCGATGGTTCCCAGGAGCGGTTGGACCGGCACAAGGTGCGAATCGGCGAGGGCGGGCGAGGTCCAATCCTCGAGGACGCCAGCAAAGCGCGCATCGGTGGAATTGGCGTCGGGAGGTGCGGCCACGAGCTGTGCCGCGACGATGTGCGGCAGGAGTAGGACAGCGCTCACCAGAAGGATGGTTCTTATGAAGCTGGAAATTGAGTTCGACACAAAGCTGTCAGTCAGAAGAGGATTAGAAATCATATTTTTCGGATCGTTGTGTGTGGTCTCGCGAAGAGACGACAGCAGAAACATCTATGAGTAAGGATAACGTACCAACATTAAAATTCGATGATTTTGGAGAGCTGTATAAGCGAAGGTGTAGACGCACCAACTCAAATTGGTGGCGAGAAGAAAAGGGCGGACCGAGACGACAGTCCGCCCTAACCATGGTGAATCCGGGCCCGTTACGGCCGAACCTGGAGGCCCTGGTCACCTTGAACGTGTTGTGTCGTGGTCACGGTCGAGGGCAAAATCTGTCCGCCCAAGTCGCCACCTGCTTCGGCCGTTCCGCTGTTTGCTGGAGCGGCGCCGATGAGGGTGCCGGCTCCGTCATATTGCTGGTAGTGCGATCGCAAGAAGAGCAGACCAGGATCAGTAACTCCTCCAGCGATGGTTTTTACGAAAGGAACATAGTCGGGAACGGAAGTGACGACGAGTTCCTGCGAAACCTTGACCAGAGCTTTGGCGTTGGTGAGCGCGCTTCCGCTGCTGACCAGGCGCAAAATCGACCATGCTGGGTAGGTTCCGTTGCGAAGGTTCGGGAAGGAAAGACCACCTTCCCAGATGCTCTTTTCAGGGCAAGGAAAGGTTCCGCTGCAAGAGGCCGGCAGGTTTGCCGCGCCCGGTAGCGTGCCTGCGGAAGCGGGTTGACCCGGATCGTAGCCGACTCCAGTCGAACGCTGCGGACCATAGCTCGCGAAAATCGGGTCCACATTGTTCAGTGTGATGTATCCATACGCGGGATTGTTGGCGATCGATGTCACGTTACCGTAGCTGAAGACGTTATAGCCGATGCCATCGAGGCCACCAAACTTGGAGCCGGAGTTCTGGACAGCTTTCACCTCTTCACTGGAACCAATCGCGCGATAGCGCGCGCCTGCTCCAGACAGACAGGTTCCTGACTGGCCTGCCAGCGGGTTATTAGCGCCCACATTCGCTTCCTGGCTCAAGCCAAGAACTGGACCTGTTCCAGAGCCTGTGTATACAGTGGGGCCACGCAGAACGGTGTCTTCCGCGATGTTCCCCTGGCCAGAGATGGCTTCATTCAGAAAGATGTTGATTCCGCCAGCGGGCAGCCCGAACGCGCTCGCATCGCAGTTCGTTCCGGAGAAGGCCTGCTGCAATTGGAGGGGGCTGGCATTGGTGAGATTGCTGAGTTCGCCCTTGTCGCGCTCAATCAGGAAAACCAAGGGAGCCGCTCCGACATTCAAGACCGAAAACGCCGGAATATTCGTGCCGCTGATGGGGTCCGTACCTTTGATATTGAAGGCCAGAACGTTAGCTTGCCCTGTGCTGCCAGGGTAGCCACTCTTGATGGGAGTGCCGACGTAGGCGCCGGACGATGCGCCGAGACCACTTGCGGGACAGGCGCCGGCGGCGTTGACGGCGTTGTATCCGAGCCCGTCTAATCCGTCGCTGGCCGCGCCTCCTTTAGCGCCGGCTCCAAGCTGAGAGTTCACTCGGCAGGTGATGAACGCGGCGTCCTCGGGCCGGACCAAGGTGGCGGCGACGTTAGTGGAAACCCCATTCGTGAACAAGGCCTGCACATTGGAGGGCAGCGCCGAATCTGCGCCCCAGAAGCTGGTAGAGATCTGATTTGAGCCAGTTCCTGAAAGACTGGCCAAAGTGGAATTCACGACGCACTGCGGTTCGGCGAAGTAGCAGCGGACTCCCACCACTGAGTCAACCTTGGTGAAAGACCAAACTTTGGTTGCGGCTGAATTCCAGACAATCCAGATAGTGCCAGCGTCGACGTTGACAGGTGTAACGCGATTGTCGGTTACGTTGATGGTGTTGGAGGCGCTGGTCCAGTGGCCGGCTCCAGTTCCAGCGGATTGATAGGCGGCCAGCGCGAGAGTTTGCCACTCTGCTGAGGAACCCACGATTGTTACCTCGACGGCAGTTGCAGCTTTGGCGAGCGGGACAGAACCCACGATTGCAGTTAACAGCAGCGTTGCGAAAAGCGATTTCAGGCGCGACATAAGGATCCTTTCACGAAGTTTTTTTAAGAAAGTTCCCGCTGACCGCGAAAAGGCGGAGCGCGGGCGAGGAGAGGGGCTTCCGGGAGAATAGGGTCAGACGGCCTCTATGTCAAGTAAATAGATAGACATAATTACTATGACATAGATTGTAGAGATAGGGCGCCCGGAGCCGGAACGCTGCTGGATGACTTAGGGCAAAAACCTCGTCAGGCGGCCTTTGTGCGGGTAAGCGCGACTGGAAATGTATAGAGGTTCGCGTTGAGGTGGTGAGGAGTTGGGTTTAGGCCGGGGCAAAAAAGAGAGCGGGCCTTTTCAGGCCCGCTCTCTTCACAAATACTGCTCAGTTTGCGTTCAGTGGAGCCCAGACTAGTTCAGATTACGGACGAACCTGAAGTCCCTGGTCGCCCTGAACTTGCTGCGTGGTCTTCGGGCAGGTCGTCGCCGTCGGGCAGACCAGAATCGTTCCACCCATGTCGCCGCCAGCTTCGGTTGTGCCGCTGTTCACTGGAGCCGCACCCAGGAGAGTGTCGGCGCCATCGTACTGTTGATAGTGCGAACGGACCAACGACAGACCAGGATCGGTCGCGGTGGTACCGACTGTCTTGGTGACTGGGACGTAGTCTGGAACTTCATCGACAACGAACGTCTGCGAGTCTTTCACCAGCGTCTTCGCGTTCGCCAATGCAGTTCCGTTGCTTACGAGGCGGAGGACAGACCACGACGGATAAGTACCGTTGCGGAGGTTCGGGAAGGAGAGGCCACCCGCCCAGATTTTCGCTTCAGAGCAAGGGAATGCTCCGCTGCATGGGAGGTTAGCGGCGGCCGGCAAGACGCCGGCGCCGGCGGGCTGACCGGGATCGTATCCGAGTCCGGTAGAAGCCTGCGGTCCGTAGCTGGCGAAGATCGGGTCGATGTTGTTGAGAGTGATATAGCCGTAGGAGGGATTGTTGGCGATGGAGCCCACGTTTCCGTAGCTGAAGAACGTGTAGCCGATGCCATCAAGGCTGAGGTTGTGGTTGGAGTTCAGCACTGATTTCACTTCTTCGCCGGTACCGATGGCGCGATAACGTACGCCGTCACTAACGCAAACGCCGGACTGGCCAGCGAGCGGGTTATTGGCGCCGACATTGGTTTCCTGGCTCACACCAAGAATTGCGCCAGGATAGACCGTCGGGTGACGGAAGACGGTGGCTTCAGCTGTGTTGTAGGTTCCGGAGAGGGGTTCACGAACGAAAGCGGCAATCGCGCCGGCAGGCAGAGCGAAGGCGCTCGCATCGCAGTTGTTCCCCGAGAAAACCTGCTGCAGTTGTTGCTCGCTGGCATTGGTCAGCTTCGCCAAGGCTCCCGTGCGCGCGGTGATGAATACGATTGGAGCAGCACCGACTTCAACTACGGTGAAAGCCGGGATACTCGTGCCGCTGATGGGATCTTTTCCCTTAATGTTGAATGAAAGGACATTGGCGGTGGAGGTGCTACCGGGGTAGCCGCTCTTGATCGGCGAACCAACATAGTCCGCAGTTGAGGGGAGTCCGCCTGCCTGTCCGAAGACGCCAGGGCAAACGCCGGCAGCGATGTTCGAGTTATATCCGAGACCGTCAAGCCCATCGCTCGAACCACCACCGAAGGATCCGGCACCGAGGAGAGAGTTGACACGGCAGACGGCGAAGTTTGCATCTTCCGGACGAATGTCAGTTGCAGCGACGGTCACAGGAGTACCAGAAGTGAAAAGAGACTGGACGCTTGCAGGCAGAGCGGTGTCGGAAGAGCCATCACCCCAGAGAGTGGAAGAGATCTGGTTCGCACCCGAGCCCGAAAGATTAGCTAACGTGGCATTAACCGTGCACTGTGGTTGAGCAAAGTAGCAGCGGTCGCCGACAACGGAGTCGACCTTATCGAACGACCAAACTTTGGTTGCGGTGGAGTTCCAGACGATCCAGACGGTACCCGCATCGACGTTCGCGACTGTGGGGCGGCTGTCGGTGAGGTTTACAGCATTGGAAGCGCTGGTCCAGTGGCCGGCGCCTGCGCCTGCCGCTTTATAAGCACCCAGAGCCAGCGTCTGCCACATGGCCGACGAGCCCGCGATCGTTACTTCAACCGTGGTCGCAGCCTGTGCCATGGGCACAACGGACACGATCGCAGCCAGCAACAGTAGAGCAAGAATTGATTTCGTACGCGACATGGTATTGATCCCTCTCATAGTGGGTTGGTACGACGTTTCGTTGCACATGGGGCGGAAGCCACACGCATGAAAATCCTGCTTAACGCACAGCGACACAGCGCTTCGCTTCTAGCGTTCGTAAACTTGTTGATCAATTTCTTTTTCTTTTTCTTTGTTGAACGGACTGCGGCGCAATTAGTGTGCACTCACCAACTGATCGCAGATAAGTTTGAAATGCAGCCCGAGTCTAGCCGCTCGTAGTCCGCGCCGTGTTAAGGTTTCGTGACAAGTTGGTGAAATTTTATTTACGAGGTTGCGATCTCACAGAACGCGCCAACGGCTCCTCATAAGTGCGAAAGCTTCTGCGACTTAAGTGAAAGAACGCGCCGCTTTGCTGGCGGCTCGAAAAAGAATTTGCTGGTGAGCGGAGAAGAAAAGAAAAACGACCCAATCGCTTATGGAGATGGACACGAGGTTTGTGAACGCAATGTTACAAAACCTTTTTTTCCGCGCTAAGATACAATTCACATTCTTTTAACCTCTCGCGTGCGGGTCAGCCATTTACAATCCGCGCTTGCCTTTACATCCTTCAAAACCCAATTACCCCGGAGTTATAGGTGTGTTTTTGTCTTCGCCTTGCGTTCTGTTGCGCTACGTCTTCGTCCTGACCGTAGTTTTGTCGGGGCTGACACTCTGCGCAGGCCAGGAGCGGCTGAACTCCAGTACGGATAAGGCAGGCATCAGTGGCACGGTAACGGACAAGTCTGGCGCCGTAGTGCAGGGCGCCTCGGCTATCCTGACGAGCGCTCTCGGCGCGAATCTTACGGTTCCGGTGGGCCCGGACGGAGCGTACTCCGTTACCGGACTTTACCCAGGCACCTACACGCTGACTGTGTCGGCGCCGAACTTCGCGGATACGGTCTTCGAGAATTTCACGCTGACGCCTGGCAAGCAGTTGAAACTCGATGCGACCATGGAAGTTGAAAGCGCGAAACCAGCGGTCGAAGCGGCTAGTGGCCCGCAGAATGCCAGTGGTAGTAGCAAGAAAATCGCAGGCGACAAGGCCGCGATTAGTGGAACGGCGACTGATCAAAGCGGCGCGGTTGTTACGGGTGCCAAAGCCGTGCTGGTGGGATCGGCGAACGAGAAGCGGGAGGTCACTGTCGATGCCAGAGGCGCTTATTCTTTCGACGACCTAGCGCCCGGAACCTACACGCTGACTGTGAGCGCTCCCAACTTTGCTGCGAAAGTTTTCGACAATGTTGTCTTGACGGCAGGCCTCGAGTTGGCGCTCGACGCTCCGCTGGAGCCGCAAAGCGCAAAGACCGAAGTGAATGTGGAGGGTGAGGGTCTCGGAAAAGTGGAGACGGAAAGCGCCAGCGTCTCTGGCACGATCACGCAAAAAGAGGTCGTGGCGATCGGACTCAATGGCCGCAACTTTACCCAACTGATCGCACTCGCCCCCGGTGTCAGTAACCAGACCGGTCAAGACGAAGCGAAGGTGGGCGTGGTTGGCAGCGTGAAGTACAGCGTGAACGGCGGCCGTGTGGAATACAACACATTCGAAGTCGACGGCAGCGACGTCTTGAATACTGGATTGAACGGCGCGGCTGCAACGCTGATGGTGTATCCAAGCCTCGATGCGATTCAGGAAGTGAAAGTCCTGACTTCGAACTATGGCGCACAGTACGGACGTACCGCGTCGGGAACGGTGCAAGTTACGACTAAGTCGGGGACGCCGAACTTTCACGGGAACCTTTATGAGTTCATTCGCAATGAAGCCTTCAATTCCCGTAATTTTTTCGATGTCATTTACCAGGCACCCACAGCGCCAGGCTCGACAACGCCAGGACAGACATTTGGAGACCACGCGCCGTTGTATCGGCGGCATGATTTTGGTGGAACGATCGGCGGCCCGCTCTACATTCCGGGAGTATTTAATACCAAGAAAGACAAGACTTTTTTCTTCTACTCCGAGGAGTTCCGGCTAGAGAAAACGCCCACCGAGTACAACCAAGCAGTGCCCGGGTTGAAGGAGCGGGGCCTCATATTGACGCCACAGGGGGTTCAGGAGAATCTGCAAACCTCGGCGTTTGGCGTGGTTTACCGGGACTTTGATTTCAATGATGTTTGTCCTTTGAATGGGGGCACCGGTTTCTTCCTCCGTTCACAGTTTCCGGACTGTCCGGGTATTCAGACGAGCGCTGGGGTGACCCCGATCAACAGTAATCATCTGGAGGCACCTGCGACGCCCGGTAGTGGGGCCTCGGCTTCTAGTGTTAACAAGAATGCCCTGGCGATTTTGAACGCCAATCTGATTCCGTTGCCCAATGCGCCTTATGGGTGCAACTTCAGCATCGTCAATTTCAATCCTGCGGCTCCCGACCCATCTGACCCGAACCGCTGCTATAACGCGAGTGTCTCACCTTCCACTTACTGGCGCGAAGAGTTGTTTCACATCGACCACACGTTCAACGACAAATTCAAGACTTCGTTCCGCTACGTCCACGATGCGTGGGATACATCGGTGCTTACGCCGCAGTGGGGAATCGTCAGGGACACATTTCCTACCATCCAGAATCGGTTTTTTGGTCCCGGCACAAGTCTGGTGGCGCGGTTCACGCACACCATTTCGCCGACATTATTGAATGACATCGTTCTTAGTTATGTAAATTCGACCATCACGTTGACGGATCAGAACGGCCCGGGGGGCGCGCAGTTTCAGCGCAATCCATCGCTGGATCAACCACTGGTGGTCGATTCGTCTGCGCCGGGACAATGCAATCCTGCTCTCAGCGTTGACCCGGTGACTGGTTTTACTCAGTGCGCGATCGGACATATCTTCAATAACGGATTTGGCGGAAAGATGCCGGGCGTCGATTTTGAAGGCACGAATGCGGCCTATGGAGGCAGGGGTTTTGCAGTCGATTCGTCGTACATGCCCTGGGGCCACACAAATCCGACCTATGCGGCGCGAGACGATGTGGCTAAGGCGCTGGGTAAGCATACGCTGCAATTTGGCGCGCAATATGTGTACTCTCAGCGTAACCAGGATAACAACGCGATCGGTGCGGCTTCGGGCGACTTACAAGGACTTCTAACTTACAGCAACCTTGCGCATAGTACAGGCAATGCTTTCGCCGATTTTCTGATTGAAACTCCCGATGCGCAAGGCAATCCCGCAGGTTTCATCCAGAGCTTCACGCAGGATTCAGCGCGACATCGATATTACCAGCGATACCAGATTGCCGAACCGTACTTTCAGGACGACTGGAAGGTCACTCCGCGACTTACTCTGAACCTGGGTCTGCGAGTCAGTCTGTTCGGAACTTATAGCGAAAAAAATAGGAATGCGTGGAACTGGGAAGCGTCGCGCTTCAATGCGGCGCGATTTGCGGTGGACCCGAATTACGGAGAACTGCTCGACAAAAGCGCAGGATCTGGGCCTGTTCCTTTCAATCCACTTACCTTCCAGTTAGATCCGGGAGTGGTGAGCGACCTGGGGTTGGTGCGTTGCGGATTTGATGGAACTCCGGCGAGTTGCATGAAGGGGCATCTTTTCAATCCGGCGCCTCGGATTGGGTTTGCGTGGGACCCATTCGGCGACGGCAAGACGTCGATCCGCGGGGGCTACGGAATCTTCTTCGAGCATGGCACGGGGAACGAATCGAACACGGGCTCTCTAGAGGCTAGCGCCCCGGTCGTGCTTAGCATGACACAGCCGCTCCCTCTGAACTACACGTGTATTGGAAACGTTGGATATGGAACGACAGAAGATCCATCCAATAGGGGATGTGCGAGTCCACTGGGGGGAGCAGCACCGCCGAGCGGTTCTGTGTTTCCTCTTGATGTAACTTCCATCCCGACGAAAGCAATATGGCCTTACGCGCAGCAGTGGAGCTTTGGAGTGCAGCGGGAATTGCGCAGCAACATCGTGCTCAACGTTGCTTATGTTGGAAGCAAGGGAACACATTTGACGGTTGAACGGCAATTGAACCAGCTTGCGCCTTTGCCGTTAAACGAAAATCCATTTGGACCTAACGAGCCTTTGACGATCGCAGATTGCACAGTGGGTGTGCCGGGCGCGAGCGGAGTTCCGGGAGATGGGGCGGCTGCATTTCTTTTGCAAAACGGGACGCAGATCACGCCGCAGAATCCAGCATACGTTCATTTGCAGGCGGCCTGCACGAATCCGAATATTGCGAACGTAAACTCTTTGGCGGGTCGACCCTATCCTGGTCTGGGAAGGGTGCTGTCGCTGCAGAATGTTGCGGATTCGAGTTATCACGCGATGCAGACGACGATACGGCGTACGAGTGGGCCACTTACTGTCGGGCTCTCCTATTCTTACAGCCACTCGATCGACGATGCCTCGGACCGGAGCGACCCCGTCTTAGTGAACTCGTACGACTTGCGCGAAAACAAAGCCAGCTCCAATTTCGACGAACGCCATTTGATTAATATCAGCTACGTATATCAGCTGCCGCTAAAGGATTTTCCGCGGCGTTTCACCGACTGGGGTAATGAGCGGAAGCCGAGTGATCCAGAAGATCTGAAGTCGCATTGCTGTTCTGATCTGGCGAACAAATTTCTTGACGGATGGGAGCTTTCGGGCGTGACCCTGATGCAGTCGGGGACGCCATATACGGTGATTAACAGCGCGGGCAACACGGGAATCTCTCTGACCGACAATGCGGGAGTTTCCAGCGGATTAGGCGTGGCAGCTTCCTATCCGGACATCATGAAGGGCCTGCCAACGCCCTTGAACAACGCACAGAGTTTTGGACCGCTGCTCACGAATCCTTCACAGTTTGTGGCGCCACGCGGTTTGACCTTCGGCGATGCGGGACGGAATTACCTGAACAATCCCGGACGGCTGAATTTTGATACGGCGTTGCTGAAACATTTCAAGATAGGCGATTCGGGGGTACTGGAGTTTCGGGCTGAAGCATTCAACGTGCTAAACCACACGCAATTCCGTGTCTACGATCCGGATAATCCGGGGAGCAGTGGAAATAACATCGTAAGTTGCTACGCCGGTCCGCAGAATTCAGCTGGATTTAAAGGCAGCGGCGGCGACTGCGTTACGGGCGCGTCGTTCTTGCACCCGCTTGATGCTCATCGCCCGCGCACGATCCAGTTTGGTCTGAAATTAGCTTTTTAGGAAATGCCGCTGGGAATCATGGGGAGTACAAACATAAAACGAAAGCGATGCGACCCGAGATATGAATTGGGTTGGCTCGCGTCCTGCCGCTTGCGCATCTGTCTATTGCTTTTGTTAACGGCAGGAGCGGTATTGCTGTCTTCGTGTGGAGGTGGCGGCCGCTCCAATCTGGTGCAGGATTTGTCCTTGGCGGGCAACTGGCAGTTCTCGATGGCGCCTCCTTCGGATGGTTCGTTCCTGGGTGGCCTGCAGGGCGGATTTCTGCTGCAGAACGGCGGAGCAGTAACGGGCGCGACCAACTACGCGGTTTCCCTGACAAATCTTCTTGTACCTTGCAACTCGGGAACGGCGCAGGTGACGGGAACTCTGAGCGGGCAGGCAGTGACCCTGAACGCGGTCGCCGGCACACAGACTTTCGCACTTACGGGGACGCTAAGTCTGGATGGCCTTTCGATGGCGGGCACTTACGACTCCACGCAGGGAACGGCTCCAGACGGCACCATTTGTGGAACCGCGCAAACCAATTTGCAATGGAGCGCGAGTTTGGTTCCACCGCTGACCGGTTCGATTCAAGGAGATTTTCAGAGTTCGGACAGCGCCGCAGGTCTTGCCGAACAAGTTTTTCTGGTAACAGGCGCCCTTAATCAAGCGACCAATACTGGAGCCAGCACTGCAGCCGTGAGCGGCAATTTGACGTTCTTAAACCAGGCAAACAATAAAAGCGACTATCCCTGCTTCGCCACGGCGTCGGTGACGGGGCAAATCAGCGGCAACACGACGACCCTGCAACTAGCAGGTGGCGACGGGACGGAATGGGGCTTCATCGGTGAACCCGTAGGTTCGCTCGGAGGCACGGGCGTGAATCCAGTGACCCTCGACACCGTCAATGGCGGGTATGTTCTGCGCGGA
>Ga0302274_10001783_pt1 | contig 20209 bp, 14 predicted proteins | sample III_Bog_N2_1_FD_198755 | JGI IMG/M metagenome (GOLD analysis project Ga0302274, IMG submission 198755) | Peat permafrost microbial communities from Stordalen Mire near Abisko, Sweden - III_Bog_N2_1 | ecosystem: Environmental > Terrestrial > Soil > Wetlands > Peat | place: Sweden: Abisko...
AGAGGACCAAACAGCTACCTTCAAAGAATTGTTAATGGAGAATGAATTTTCAGTCGATGAGATGGGCTGTTGCTAGCGGCAACAGAGACAACAAGCGAAATGCCGGGCGGCATGGAGCGACTGACTCATGGGTTCGAGTGTATAACAGTTCGCGGAAAAGTCAAAAACTTCCTTCCGCGAGAAACGGTCGCCCTTAACGCGTCCGACGACCTCACCACGGGAATATTCGCTTCTGGCAGAGTTCGGTCATCTTGCTTCTCGGGCAGGAGGTGAATCGCGTGGGCTGCCCGCAATCCTGTTTATTCCGAGCCGGGGCATCGCTCCGGCTATTGGCTGTTCGGAGACATGTGGGCGCAAAGGCAAGAGGCCAAACACAAAGCAAACAGTGGAAAGGAGCCTTTTCGTCCACGCTAATGGCCGGGTGCGCAGTTTTCGGTTATGATGATCATCAAAAATAGAGGCCTGCACAGTTCTCGCATCGCAAAGGCCGTCGCCAAGACTCTCAAGGTTGCCCTCATCGCTCGTTTCTGAAAGGTTCGCCTCATGATCCACTATCGTCGCCATGCCGCAACGGCCGCTATCGCACTCACGGTTTTGGTCATCTCCGCTACAGGACAATCCAATACTCAGAGTTCGCCCCAGCCGGCCTATCCGGATTATCCCAGCGAGACTCCCGCGAAGCTCACGGCTGCATCCGGCAGCTTCGATTACGTGCGTCGCGAGGCGATGATTCCGATGCGGGACGGCGTGAAGCTTTATACCGTCATCCTGGTGCCGCAAGGCGCGAAGGGTGCGGCGATCCTGCTGACCCGCACGCCGTATAGCGCCAAAGATCTGACCAGCCATGCCGCCAGCTCGCACCTGGGGTCAATTCTCTATGGATACGACAATGCCACCGACGTGATCGTCGAAGGCGGCTACATCCGCGTCGTCCAGGATATCCGCGGCAAGTACGGCTCGGAGGGCGACTATGTGATGAACCGGCCCATCCATGGGCCGCAGAATCCCACGCCCGTCGACGAAGCCACAGACACCTACGACAGCATCGATTGGCTCGTCAAGAATATCCCGGAGACCAACGGCAAGGTGGGGATTCTCGGAATCTCTTACGACGGCTTTCTTCCGTTGATGGCGCTGGTGAATCCGCACCCGGCCCTAAAGGTGGCCGTGCCCATGAATCCCATGGTCGACGGCTGGATGGGCGACGACTGGTTCCACAATGGAGCATTCCGCGAACAGAATATGCCCTACATCTATGAGCAGGAGGGCACGCGCTCGAACGAGAACGACGCCAAATGGTGGACCTCGAACTTCGACGACTACGACCTCTATATGCAGGCCGGCTCGGCAGGCGAACTGGGCCGAAAGCATGGCCTGGAACAGATGGGCTTCTGGCGGAAGATTCTCGACCACCCCAGTTATGACGCCTTTTGGAGCGACCAGGCCGTGGACAAGGTTTTGGCCGCGCAGCCACTCAAGGTACCAGTGATGCTGGTGCATAGCCTGTGGGATCAGGAAGACATCTACGGAGCCATTGCCGTTTACAAAGCCATCAAGCCGCTGGACACGGGCAACGATAAGGTCTTTCTCGTTCTGGGACCTTGGCATCACGGCCAGGAGATCTCGGACGCCGCCGCACTTGGCCCGATTCGTTTCGGAGGTGACACCGGCACGTGGTTTCGTCAGAATGTTCTGCGTCCATTCCTCGATCGCTACCTGAAGGACGATGCGCCGAAAACCGAGATCGCTCCCGTCACGGCATTCGAGACCGGAGTCAATCGCTGGCAGAGCCTTCCTGCATGGCCGGCAGCCCAGCCGACGAGAGCTCTTTATTTTGAGGCTGGACTCAAGCTCGGATTTGTGGCGCCCACTTCATCCGATGCTGCCTTTGACGAGTACATCTCCGACCCGGCTAAGCCCGTTCCATTCCGCGCTCGCCCCATCCAGCCCATCGGCTACGACCCGCCGCTCACTTGGCCCAATTGGTTGGTTGACGATCAGCGAGAAGCCTCCGGCCGTCCGGATGTTCTGGTCTTCACCTCCGACGTACTCACCGCCCCAGTCCACATTGCGGGGCAGCCCATCGCAAACCTCGTGACTTCTACGACTGGAACCGACTCCGACTGGGTGGTCAAGCTGATCGATGTTTATCCAGACGAAGTGGCTGACCATCCGAACCTGGGTGGCTACCAACTGATGATCGCCGCCGATATCTTCCGTGGCCGTTACCGGGAGGGCTTCGCGACTCCCAAGCCAATCGCGGCTGGAAAGCCGCTCGCCTATCGTTTTGCTTTGCCGCCGGCAAATCACGTCTTCCTGCCCGGCCACCGGATCATGGTGCAGGTGCAGTCGAGTTGGTTTCCTCTGTACGATCGTAATCCGCAGAGCTTTGTCCCCAATATCTTCTGGGCCAAGCCGGTCGATTACCAGAAGGCCACTCAACGCATCTTCCATGCGCCTGGTGAAGCCAGCAGTATTGACCTTCCGGTTGTGACTGCAAACTAGAGATTGGGAGATTCCCTTCAAAGCTGCCGGTCTGCGACTTCCGCCACTTGCCGGATGTGCGCGGGACGCGTCCGGCAGCAGCCGCCTACAATCTGCGCTCCGGCGGCATACCACTTACTGGCCAGGACTCCAAAGGTGGCAGGATCGCCGGCGCCAGTCCAGCAGCGGTTCTTAGCATCCCATTCCTCGCCGGAGTTTGGATACACGACAACCGGTTGATTCGTTGCACCGCGCAGCTCACCGATCAGTTCCTGCATCCGAGCGGGCGGGGTGCAATTCACTCCGATGGCCATCGTCTGCGGAAAGCGTGCGACCGCGGCAGCACACTCGCTGAGCCGCTCGCCATGAGCCACGAACTGCTCGTCCCGGCAGGTAAAGCAGAACCATGCCACCAACTCGGGCCAGGGCTCAAGCGCCTCGCCAATGGCCAACGCCTCATCGAGCGATGGAAGCGTCTCGAAAGCCAACGCGTCAGGGGTCGGCTGACCGGTTGCACGGTCGGCCAGCACACGAATGCGCTCGCGATGGAACTCGACGAGATCGGCATGACTGCAATCGTAGTTACCGTGGTATTCAGCCCCATTGTGCAGCGCGGCGCCATAAGGCCCGAGCGAAGCAGCGACTACGATCCGGCGATCCGGAAACTCCGAACAGGCTGTGCGACCCAGTTCAACCGCACGAAGCAGAGCTGCATCTGCCTGCGTGGCCGTCAGGCCAAACTCCACGTAGCCCATTCGCGAAACTTGATAGCTGGCGGTCAGGATGCATTGCGCTCCAGCCTCGATGTAGGCGCGATGTACTGCAACCACTTTCTCGGGCGCGTCCTCCAGCACATGCGCCGACCACAAAGGCCCGTCGATGCTTGCGCCCTGGTACTCGAGTTCCGAGGCCATACCGCCATCCAACACGCGAATACCGCGTAAAATCGCATCCCGATCCTGTGCTTTTGTTGTCATCGGTGCCGTCTCGACTGGAGATTTTGCAGATTGTCAATGGCGCGATTGAGCGTTTGCAGCTGCTTGCAGAAGGCAAAGCGAACCTGCTGAGCGCCGCCTCCAGGCAAACTGTAGAAACTGGAGCCAGGCACCGTCGCTATTCCGATCTCCTTCACGAGATGAGTCGCGAATGCACGGTCGTTTTCAAACGAGAATTCGGAGATGTCGGTCATGATGTAGTAGGCGCCGCCAGGATTGAAGGCTTTGAATCCGGCCTGGCGCAACGCATTGAGCAGCAGATCGCGTCGCTCTCTGTAGCCGGCGGCAAGCTGTTCATAGTAGTTGGCAGGCAACCCCAGCGCAGCCGCACCGGCTGCCTGCAACGGAGCCGCAGCGCCGACAGTGAGAAAGTCATGCACCTTGCGAATGGCCGCGGTCAGAGCAGGCGGGGCAATGGCCCAGCCCACGCGCCAACCTGTCACGCTGTAACTCTTCGACAGACTGTTGATGGTCACCGTGCGTTCACGCATTCCTTCGATGGTTGCAATGGAGATGTGCTCAGCGCCGTCGTAGAGAATATGCTCATAGATCTCGTCGGTGATAGCCAAAACGTCGAATTCGACACAAAGATCGCGAATCAACTCCAACTCATCGCGCTTGAAGACCTTGCCGGTGGGGTTGTGCGGCGTATTGAGAATAATTGCGCGCGTCTTGTCGTTGAAAGCTGCACGCAACTCGGCCGGATCGAAGTTCCACTCCCCATTCTCATCCGTCGGCGGGTGTAGAGTAACATAGCGCGGCGTCGCCCCGGAGAGGATTGCATCGGGCCCGTAGTTCTCATAGAACGGCTCGAACACAATCACCTCCTCGCCCGGATCGACCAGTGCCAGCAGTGTGGCAATCATCGCTTCGGTCGATCCGCAACAAACCGTGACCTCACGTTCCGGATCGATTTCGATCTTCTGCCATTGAGCGAACTTCGCAGCGATGGCCCGGCGGAAGTTCTGTGCTCCCCACGTAATGGCGTATTGATTGATGTCGGCAGCCACGGCCTGTTGCGCCGCAATCTTGATGGCTTCCAGCGCGGGAAAATCGGGAAATCCCTGGGCAAGATTCACCGCGTTATGTTGAATTGCCTGCCGGGTCATCTCACGAATAACCGACTCCGTAAACTGCGCCGCCTTCTTACTGATTCGCACTGAAGACCCTTCCGCGCGCCGCATGCGCGTTCTTTATCAGCTTGCCATAAAATAGCGCAGCGCCGAAGAGAACCGGCGCTGCCCGATGAGGTTTGCCTCCTCCGGATGGCTTCTTCTGACAAAGAAGCCATCCGCACGAAGGCGCGGTCTTGCATTGGAGAGGAACTCAAAAGATGATCTTCAGAGCAAACTGCGCATTGACCGGTTCGCCCGGTCCAATGCCGGGGTTGCCCAGGTACTCTCCGATGGTCGAACCGATGGTGCTGGTCTCGCCGGCTGTCGGAAAGCCGACTGGCGCTAAGTTGGTATGGTTGAAGATGTTGATGATGTCGGCGCGAAGTTGCACGTTGACCCGCTCGGTGATAGGGGTGTTCTTGACCACAGACAGGTCAACGGCAGCGTAGCCGGGGTTGTAGTTCTGACCACGGCGGGTGGATGAGTACTGGCCTGGCGCTGCATCAACGAAGGCGGTGGGACTGAACCACTGAACGTATGCTGCGCTGCCCGAGGAGGCTGGGACGATCGAGCGGTTGACTCCGGCCGAAGGATTCTTCACGACCTGCATGGCGCGGTCCGCGCCTTCACCGTTGCCGCTGGGATTGTTGGCCGAGGACACGGTGTAAGGCGTTCCACCATGTAGGGCAAGCGAAGAGGTCAGATCCCATCCATGAGTCACACGCTTGGGGCCGTTGAAGGCCGGAACTTGGTAGTCAATGTAGCCGCTGAAGGTGTTGCGGACATCGAAGTCGGAGTTTCCATACTCAGCCCGCTCGTTATTTGGATCCTGCGGAACGTAAGGAAGCAACCCGGTCTCGTAATCCAGCGCATGGGCCCATGTATATCCCAACTGCGAACTTAGCCCGTGGTAGTTCTGAACACGCAGAGTCGTTTGCAGAGAGTTGTAATTCGATCCCAGATTGCTGCGCGCTTCGTCAATGGTCGTGAAGTTTGAGAATTGCTTGTGATAGGGACGAGTCACATTTGGATTCGCGAGGCTGGCGCTGGCCGGCGTTTCCGGATTGATGTCGAAGAGGCCTAGCAGATGGATCCCCTGAGTTCCCACATAGCCCACTTGCCAGATCACATTCGAACTGAAGCTGTGCTGGATGTTCAGGTCGTAGGTTTGCGTGTAGGAGGGGCGGAAGTTCTTGTCGAAGGTCGAGATCGCAACTGTACCCTGACCAGCCAGTGCATCGGCATACGAATGGTAGATGGGCTGGCCGCTGGCAATGACGGTATTGGGTAGCCCCGAGGCCTGCGCCACCTTCTGGGAACCTGCCGGGTTAAACTCTGGGCCGAAGACCGAGATGTTCTGTGCACCATTGTTTTGCAGAATCGACTTCATGAAAAGAGAATCCTCGTAGAAGCCGTAACTGCCGCGCAAAACCGACTTGCCGTCCGAATCGAGCCGGTAAGCAAATCCCACGCGCGGGCTGACCCCGCCCCAGAACTTGTTGTAAATGTTGGGAACATCCTGGCCGACGACGGCAAGTCCGGTGGGCAGGCTCGGATCGAAGATGGACAGATTCGGTTCGCCGGAGTGCACCGGGCCTTCGTAGTCATAGCGCAACCCGAAGTTCAGATTGAGCCGCTTGCTGATCTGCCATGCATCCTGAGCAAAGAGAGCAAAGGTGTTGACATAGACCAGCCGCTTGGGGTCGCCCAGTACGATGTTGGAATAGTTGGGATCGAAGTAGCCGGCTAAAAAGTCCGCCAGATAAAGAAGGTTTGGGTCCGAGACCTTTGAACCGGACCACGGTCCCTGCGAACCATCGAAGTAGAGCGTTCCGCGAGCGCCGGTCTGATAGAAGTCGTTCACCTGCGCCTTGCGAAACTCTCCGCCGAAGTGGAGTTGATGAGCACCCTTGGTCCAGGTCAGATTCTCATCCAGATGGCCGGTAATATCCTGCCGGCCCGAAGGCGAGGTGACACCTAATGGATCGAAGCCGCCACCGGCTGCGAACAAGCCACTGCCAGCCGAAGGCGGCCCAATGATCAGGTGCGGCGCGCCGGCCAGCGAAGGCGAGTTGACGCCTGTGTCCAGGCCAAGACCAACGGGATTGAAGTTGGTGTCAGCGTCGGAGAAGACCTGGTTGAAATAACTGACTCCCGCTGCTAGTTGATTGCTGATGGACGGCGTAACCAGCCGGTTATAAACCAGCGAGAAGTTCTGCACGTGAATCGGTGCTACCTCGAAGTATGTCGACAGAGCCGAGGTGCTAGGCGCGGTTTGGTTTCCCTGGCCAACAAACCAGTCAAAGGCAACGTGATCCTTGTCGGTGAGTTGTCCGTCCAGCTTGAGAACGCCATTGAAGCTGTGGCCAATAACGTTGCCGGTGGCGGTGTAGTTGTTTGGCTGAGCGACACCATTCAGTGCAGAGCTTGGCCAAAGACCCGAGTCCGATCCGTTTCCGTAAAGGAGATTATGGGCAACCGGGTTGTGCGCCACCTTGTAGGAATCCAGGATGGCATAGGCTGCCGTTTGGTAAGCGGCCGATGGTTCCGTCGCCGCGTTGCTGGCGCCGATCAGGAACCCCTGGTGCTCGCCGGCGAGGAAGAAGAAGAGTTTGTCCCTCAGGATCGGACCGCCCACCGAGAAGCCGTAGTGCTGGTTGCGCGTCTCCGGCTTGGTGGCTGAAAACGGATTCGTAGCCTGGAATGCCTCATTGTGGTTGAAGTAGAAGGCCGTGCCATGCAGTGCGTTGGAACCCGCCTTGACTGTCAAGTTAACGGTGCCGCCGGGGTTGCGCCCGATCTCCGTGGAACCTGCCGTCACGATCGAGAAGTTCTCAATCGCATCGATGGGAAAGATCACTCCCGCGATGCCGTTGACGCCGGTCTGATTCACGGCTGGAATATTCCACCACAAATCGTTGTTGTCGGTGCCTTCAATCTGCCAGTTGACGGCGTTCGAGCGCGAGCCGTTCACACTGAAGTTGTAGCCGCCGCCCCCGGTTTGCGCTCCGGCAAAGCCTGTGGTTTGACCGATCAGTTGCGTGTAATCGCGTCCGCTGTTGGGCAGGTTTTGCACCACTGTCTCAGGCAGGACGGCCGATTGCTGGTCAGAGGCCGTATCTAGCGCCAAAGCATCGGCGGTAACCTCAACAGTTTCGCCTGCCGAGGCAACAGACAACCGCACTGGAAGTGTGTAGGTAGATCCTGCAGTAACAGGGATCTTTTCGACCTTGATGGTCTTGAAGCCGGAAGCCGTCACCGTAATGGTGTAGCTGCCCAGCGGCACATTGGCAAAGGCAAACTCGCCGGCGCTGGAACTCACCGATTTATACGAGGTGTTGGTGGCAACTTCAACTGCAGCCACTTGGGCTCCAGCCACTGCGGCGCCCGATGGGTCGGTGACCGAGCCGCTGATTCCACCGCGGAAGGTCTGGCCAAAGCTGGTCGAGGCCAATGAAAAAAGCATGGAAAACCCCAACAGTAAGGCAGCGGATGCACTTCTGGTACGTAAATAGGCCATTACGTCTTTCCTCCAAAGAATGTGAGTAGAGTTGTCCTGTTAGCCCCGAATAGCAAAAGAAACAAGCACGTATGAGCGGGCGCTCATGAACGCACAAGAGGGGCTAGATTGTCTGGATGGGTGTCAACAACAACAGCGGAATGGAGTGGGTATAAATCCCATGACGGGTATTCTAGGATAAAACCTCAATGATTGCAAGAAGCCATCGAGGACCTCAATTCGCATCAGGCCAAGGCGAGGAGTTCAGTGCGGAAGTACAAGCGCTTGGCGGTGAAACAGGATTCCGAACAGCCCTGGTCCCTCCTTCCATCTGCCGTTTGGCAGCGGAAGCGAAGGAGACAAAAGCATTTCGAGCATTTATAAAAGCACTATCCGGCAGTTTGGATTTAGTCTTGCTCGATGAGAAACGCATGAAAGCGCAAGGAATTAGATCTGACCTTGATTGCGGTGTGATCCTAAAGGATTGTGTCTGATATCACAATTAGTTTGAACAGATGCTATGTATGCTGAATTCATCGATGATGCCGTTCACCTCCCATTCCGCGTCGGGCAACAACGACCGTAGGCTGTCGTCGATCCTCTGTTGTTGCGCTTGTTGTTGTTGTCGCTTCTAAAGCGCAACACACATGCCTGATTCTTCTAATCTGTAAAACTTCAGACAGCGAATCATCTCCGTGCGTTGCGTGGATTCTCATCCGCCGGCGGAGGAATTCTGTATTGCCAGCCGCCATTTCATCAACCAGTTTCAACTTCAACGAAGAGCTCTCATGAAAGAACAGTTCCTTAAGATCACCCCGCAGTTTGGCGCTATCTGTGCAAAGCAGACGGCGCACCCGCCTTGTTGTCGCTGACGCAATTGCAGACAGCGATTCGAAATCAAGACAATTCACGCCTCTCATTCGATTCAGCGTAGGGCTGAACGATCTCACTCTGCGATGAATGCGCATTGAGGTGGAACATTTGCACGACTTTATGGAGGATTTATGTCAGTTATTCATCGACTGAACCAAGCGACGATGACTTGGTTAACGCTTCTGTTGGTTCTAGCGCTTTCTTTGCCTTACGCACACGGTCAGGTTGCGGGGGGCGCGATTGTTGGAACTGTCCACGATCCATCGAATGCCCTTGTTCGCGGAGCCAAAGTTACTGCGCGAGATCAAGCGACAGGCGTAGTTCACCAAACAGAGACGAACGCGGACGGATTGTTCACACTCCCGAATCTCCCGCCCGCAGCTTACAACGTAAGCATTTCAGCGCCAGGGTTTGCCGACGCGGAGGCGAATGGGGTTCTCGTAGCCGTTGGGGATCAGAAGGTCCTGAACATCAAACTGGCAGTCGCAACTTCGACTCAGACCGTCGCCGTGAATGCAACGGCTGATCAAGTGGAGTTGGCAAATCCTGGAGTGCAAGAGCGAGTCGACCAGGACACCTTGCGACAATTGCCTTTGAACGGCCGCGACTGGACGCAATTAGCGTCGCTGCAGCCTGGCGTAAATATCGTTCGCAATCAGGCCTCGGTCGGCTCCAACGGTTCGAGCGACGCCACGAAAGTCACACGCGGATTCGGCACCGAACTCAGTGTCTCAGGCACGCGATCCTCCCAGAACAATTACCGGCAGGATGGTATCAGCTTCAACGACTATACCAACGACGCTCCAGGAAACGTGCTGGGAGCGCAGCTTGGTGTGGATGCCATTCAGGAGTTCTCGGTACTGACGACAAATTATTCCGCCGAGTACGGAAGGACATCGGGAGGCGTGGTCAATTCAGTGACACGGTCTGGAACCAATACCCTCCACGGCAGTGCGTACGAGTTCGCGCGGAACGCCGTGTTTGACGCGAGAAACTACTTTGATGGGGCAACCAAACCGCCATTCAGCCGCAATCAGTTTGGCGGCACAGTGGGCGGCCCTATCCGGCAAAACAAGAGCTTCTTCTTTGGGAATTACGAGGGGCTCCGCCAGGCTCTCACCGTAACGCAAATTAGTTCAGTTCCCTCTGACAACGCGAGGCTTGGCATTCTCTCTACAGGCACCATCACGGTCGATCCCAGCATTAAGCCGTTTCTTGCCTTCTACCACTCTCCCAATGCCGGATTAGCGAGCAATGGAGATACCGGCTATTATTCGGTGGCGACCAAACAGGCTGGAACCGACAACTTCTATCTGACGAAGATCGACCATCTTCTCTCTGATAAAGACCGAGTCTCTGGCACATTTCTTCTGGATAGCAGCGACCTGTCACAGCCTGACCAATTGAACAACATTCTGTTTCACCACAAGCTGAAGAGACCCTTCTTTGCAGCAGAGGAGACGCACACATTTTCGCCTTCGCTGGTCAACTCGCTGCGCTTCGGCTTCAACAGAAACTACGCTGATCTGACTGCCGATGATGCGATCAATTCCCTGGGAAACGACACGACATTAGGGTCGGTCCCAGGGCGCCCCGCTGCTAAAATCAGCGTGCCAGGGTTGGCCACCTTTCAGGGCGGCCCCGGAGCATTTGCCAACTTTACCTTTGGATGGAACTCCTTCCAGCTTTATGATGATGCCTTCCTGATCCGTGGCAAGCATGCTCTGCGCGCCGGCATTGCCTTGGAAAGAATGCAGTCGAATAATCTGTTTCACTTCTCCGAAGACGGGAGTTTCTCCTTTAGCTCGCTGAACGACTTTTTGACCAATCATCCGCACCGTTTCTCGGCCACTCTGCCCAGTACTGCGACAACGCGTGGACTCCGCTCTACGCTGTTAGCGGGATACGTTCAGGACGACTGGCACGTCATTCCGCGCCTCACTGTGAACCTGGGCTTGCGTTATGAGTTTTCCACAGTGCCTTCGGAGGTCAACGGCCATATTGCCGTTCTCACAAGCCCGACGGCGACAACGGCTCATCTGGGCAGTCCTTATTTCTCAAATCCAACTCTTAAGAATTTCGAGCCGAGAGTCGGATTGGCCTATGATCCGTTCGGCGACGGAAAGACATCCGTGAGAGCCGGGTATGGCCTCTTCGACATTCTGCCACTGCCGTATCAGTTCCTGCGTCTTGCTTCCGCCGGCGCGCCCTTCAACATCACCCTCGCGGCATCCGGACTTCCGCAGGGCGCGTTCCCTCACACCGCATATGACCTCGCGCTTGCCAACTACAATCCGAACACTCTCGCGGGCGAACGCACTGTGTGGATCGATCAGACACCGAAGCGCAGTTATGTGCAGCAATGGCATTTGCAGATTCAACGCGAGATTGCGTCTAACTCGACTTTAACTGTTGGGTATGTTGGATCACGCGGCATTCACCTGCCGTATGCCACCGACGATATCAACATTGTGATGCCTTCCAAGGTCAATGGAAGTTATTACTGGCCATTGCCCGCTTCGAAGCCGACGCTGTTGAACCCGGCTGTCGGTCAACTGGACGCACTGACCTATAACGCTAACTCGCACTATCATGGACTGCAGGCTGGCATACGAGTCAATCCGACTCACGGACTTCGTCTCCAGGGATCGTACACCTGGCAGAAGACGATCGATGACGGGTCTTCAACCCTTGCCGGCGATCAGTACCTCAACTCAGCATCTTCCGTTCCGCTCTGGTTCGATTCGGCGACCCGTCGCGGCGTCTCCGATTTCAACCTCACACAGAACGGCGTACTCAGCGGAGTGTGGACGATTCCGGGTTCCAAAGGAGCTTCCGGACCTGTTAGCTGGCTGGTCAATGATTGGGAACTGGGCAGCATCGTGCAAGCTTCAACCGGTGCGCCTTTCTCCGTCTTTATCGGCGGCGATCCTCTGGGCATGGGTAGCACCGACCCCTGGGATTATCCGGATCGCGTTGCCGGCGCCTCATGCAAATCTCTCGTGAATCCTGGCAATGCAAGTCAATACATCAAGGCATCGTGCTTTGCATTTCCCACGCAGGCAAATCGCCTGGGCAACGCAGGCCGCAACACTCTGGTGGGGCCGGGTAACGCGACGCTCGATGGATCCATCTATAAGAATGCTCATCTGGATCGCATCAACGAGAGGCTGAATGTGCAGTTTCGAGCAGAACTTTTCAATGTACTTAACCATGCCAATTTCGCTCCGCCGCTTGATAACAACTTTGTGTTCAACGAAGACGGAAGCGCAATCGGCGATGCTGGAAAACTGACGTCGACGCAAGGCTCGTCACGGCAGATCCAGTTCGGTCTGAAACTTAGTTTCTAACGATGCGCGGGACCGGAGACTCATGGAAGATCTCCTGTCTCGCCCCACATTTGCAACAACATCATCAACGTTTTGGAGGAATCACAATGCGTACTTTTCTTCGCAAATCAACTGCGTGGGCGATCTTTGCCTTAGCTGCCCTATCCATTTTTGCGTCTTCAAACGTCAGCGCACAGGCAACCATCGGAGCCGGAGACGGAAAGAATACCGTCTCCGTCGATTTCTACAAGGTCCCACCGGGCAGACAGGATGAATGGCTCGCTCTCTACAAGAAGTACCACTATCCGATCATGCAGTATCAGAAGGCGCATGGTCAGGTGATTAGCGAGACGGTTTATACGCGGGCGATTCATCAGCTAAGTCCTTCCTGGGATTTCGCGATCGTAATCGTGGCTCCGCCTGCTGAGAAGCGGCCGAAGGCGGAACTGAACCGAAGCCAGATCATTCGCAAGCTCTTCCCGGATGTTGAAGACTATGTGAAGGGCGAGAAGGCACGCTGGTCGTTGACGATCGAGCATTGGGATGAGAGTTGGACAGAAGTCGACATTGACAACCATCCTTCGCTTTACGAGCCGTTCTAATCGACTGTTAGTTACGGATGCGACAGGTGGATCCCTGTCGCATCCAGACAGGACTTTCCAATGAGATTTTGCATTCCCCGCTTTAGGACATTGGCCACGCTCGGTTGCGTGGCGGCCACAAGCTGCATCTATGCTCATGAAGTCACGCTGTTCCCTGTAGTGAGTGCGGACTCGATCACTGTGGCCGCGCGATACGGTGACCCAGGGCAGTATGAAAAGATTTACAAGATTAGGCTTCTCTCGTTGGAGACAATCTCTCCAGAAGGGGAGACCTCTTCCATCTTGCCCATGGTAAAGACAGAGCCTGACGAACTGAGCCTGATAAGTATGTCTCATTTGAAAGGAGGCGCCGGAGGCACCTGGACGCTTGCGTCAACCTATGATAACGGTTTCTACGTTCACGCAACCGATGGCCATGCAATAGCAACGACGCTCGCCGATTATCCCGCGGCGATTGATTCAGCGCACTACTTCAAGTTCAGCAAGGCGCTGCTGCGTATTGGCCAATCGAGTAAAGGATTCGATCGCGTTCTTGGACATCGTTTGGAGTTGATTCCCAATGCCGATCCTTTTGCTGCTGCAGTTGGCGGATCGCTCCCAGTAACGGTCTATTTCGAGGGAAAGCCCTTGGCGAATGCCACTGTCGAGATTGGAGACGACAAGTCAGCGGCGCGAAGTCCAGAGCAGAAGACAGATTCTAAGGGCGTGGTTCAGGTTCCGGTTGATCACCGCGGTTGGTATCGATTGGCCGTTACCTGTCGCGCACCTTCAAAATATCCTGGGCTCTTCAAGTTCGACGATCTGAACGCCTCGTTGGTCTTCCAGAACGATTGACTCCAAATTCCATTTGGCTCGTCCTTGAGCGTCATCAAGCAACGGAGAACGGAGCTGTGGCGGGAGAACAAATGCATCAATCGGAACGGGCGGCATAGGCGGCCATCCGCTCCAGATTGCCAGGTGATATTTTCACGACCGGTAAGAGAAGTTGCGCTTGACAGGCAATGCACCAAAGGTTACTTTCAACTGGTGAGCCGCATCCCGCACATCTCGTGTTGTTGTCGCATGGCATTTTCATGGCGAACCGGGATATGTATGTTCACATAAGCTTTCATCGCATTTTTTGCGTTTGAGAGAGGCCCGTTCGCCAGATCCTGGGAACGGGCCTCTTCCGTTTGTTCCCCCTTCCCCATCCAGTCACCTCCCCACTGGCCGCCCATTTGACGATCAGGACTGCCTTGAAAAGGATTCGCCCCATGCTGAAAGTTCTAGCTCTCGCGCTATTCGTTACCCCTGCGGTTAGCCAGCAAACGCCAACCCAGACGCCAGTCTCCAACATGGCTGCCGCCGCGCAAAAGGAACCGGCCTTCAAGGCCAAGAAGTTGAGCCGCGCGGAGTTGGATGCACTGTTGGCGCATCCGGATCAGATCCTGCTGATCGATGTCCGTAGACCGGATGAGATTGAATCGATCGGTGGCTTCGCGGTCTATCTCAATGTGCAGATCGGCGATCTGAAGAACCAGCTCGCATCCATCCCGAGAGACCGTACGATCATTACAATCTCCAACCATGCAGCTCGGGCAGGGGTTGCTGCAGACCTGCTCACTGCCAACGGATTTCACGTTGCTGGAGCCGTGGGAGCGCAACTCTACGAAGCCGACGGCGGAACGCTCATCAAAATTGCTCCGCCAAAGCCGCGCGTCAATACAACTACTTCTGCGAATTGATAATAAGGAGAATTCTAGGCATGAAGATCACTTTTCCATTTCGTCGCAGACTCTTCATCGTAACAATCGCGGGTCTAATACTTGTCGATGGATCGGCTTTCGGCAGAGCGCAGGGGCTTCTAACTCAGAAAGCTCTCTCAGAGCAGGCGGCACTGACCATCGCCCAGGGCGCGCTGGAACGTTGCCACGCCGATGGCTATCACATCAGCGTTGTTGTTCTAGATGCCATCGGTCTGGTCAGGGTTCAGATTCGCGGCGACGGAACCGGCCCGCACACATTTGAGCACGCACGCCGCAAAGCTTATACGGCGCTAACCTTCAAACGGACCTCTGCAGAAACGGCCAAAGCATGGGCGACATCTCCCACGCCGGTTCCGGTGATTGAAGGAACTGTGGGCGCCGCGGGCGGCGTACCGATTAAGGCGGGCAACGATGTGATCGGTGCGATTGGTGTCAGCGGAGCTCCCGGCGGCGACAAGGACGAAGCCTGCGCGAACGCCGGCATTGCCAAGATAGAGGATCTGTTGAAGTGATGGGCATGCGCACGCGAATCAGAGTAATCTTTATTGGCTTGACATCGCATTGAGGTCATGTTACTTCTGTACGAGAAGCGGTGAAAATGGTGACTCAAATCACAGCTCGTAGCCTTGTATCGACCCCAAACTCAATTGGCGGTCCGCGAGAGTCCTCGCTTCTACAACGAGCTGCGCTTCGCCGCCGTTGTTGTTGTTAATCTCCTGAATTCCAAATTCCTGACAATTTCTCTCTGATCCAGATAGGAGGCTTGCGGCGCATGCGCTGCAAGCCCTTATCCTCAGAGTCTCTTTCTTTCCCAGCGCCAGGATAGCCTAACTCATTTTTCCCAAAGGGTCTACATGCACACACGACGGAAAGGATCCGCACCTTACTTTCTAGGTCTTACTGCTGGAGTGTTGGTGATGGGAGGCTTTCTCTTTTCAAAGCTTCTTACTCCTGTTACTGCCGCCCCGTTTGGGCAGCAGGCTACAGTGCAGGAACAATCACCTACACCCGAGCAGGCCGCCTTCTTTCAACAAAACATTCAACCGCTCCTGGCCACGCACTGCTTTGACTGCCATTCCGCGCAGACGCGTTCTGCCGGGCAGCTGCGCCTGGATGATCGCGATGCGATTCTTACGGGTGGCAAGTCAGGCCCGGCGATCGTTCCTGGCAAGCCGGATGAAAGTTTGCTGATTCATCGCGTTCTCGGCGACGATCCTGCGAAGGCGCGCATGCCGAAGGGCGAGGACGATCCGCTCTCCGCCAAGGAAATCGCGGATCTGAAAACCTGGATTGCGAAAGGCGCGCCGTGGCCTGCCGGCAAAGATACTGCGGCCTCTGCCGATTCGTCGGACAAGTCTGTGGCTAAGCCCCATGCAAAGCCGGTTCCGTATCCCCGGCCAGCGACTCCCGAGCAGCTTGCTTATTTTGAAAAGAACGTTCGGCCGATCTTTGTCAACCGCTGCTATAACTGCCACTCTGACGCATTCAAGGAAGCGGGCGGTTTGCGAGTTGATATTGGCATCGCCATCTTTAATGGAGGCAACGACGGCGCGGTGATCGTTCCGGGGCATCCGGAAAAGAGCCTGCTCATCGAGCGGATTAAGGAGACCAACGAAAAGAAGCGAATGCCGCAGGAGAGCACCGGACCGCTGCCAGCCAATGAGATTGCAACGCTTGAGCAATGGATCAAGGATGGCGCGGCATGGCCTGATGAGACCGAGAAGTTGCCGCAAACCCCCGCGCGCATTGCAGCAAGATACGAGAATCTAAAGACTCACCACTGGGCATGGCAGCCGCTCACTGATCCCGTGCTCCCGGCAGTGACGGATAACTCATGGTCGGGAACAAATATCGATCATTTCATCTTGGCCAAACTGGAAGAAAAGAAGCTTGCGCCGGTCAAGGACGCCGATCCGGTTACATTGATTCGCCGCGTGAGTTATGACTTGACCGGGCTTCCGCCGACCCCGGAAGAAGTGAAGGCATTTCAGCGTAATCACTCCCCCGATGCTTACACGCAGCTTGTAGACCGCCTGCTGGCATCCCCACAGTACGGCGAGCGCTGGGGCCGTCACTGGCTCGATGTGGCCCGTTACGCGGAGTCCTCAGGCCCTTCACGCAATATGCCCTACCCCAACGCATGGCGTTATCGGGACTATGTCATTGATGCATACAACCGTGACATTCCTTACAACCGCTTCATTCAGGAGCAGCTTGCCGGCGATCTTCTGCCTGCGGCAACCCCCGCCGAGCGCGACCGTCTTTTGATAGCTACTGGATTTCTTGCTCTCGGTCCCAAAGATGTGAATCAGCGCTTCAAAGCGCGATTCAAGATGGACAATGTCGACGATCAGATCGACACGGTGACGCGCTCCACAATGGCGCTGACTGTCTCATGCGCGCGCTGCCACGACCATAAGTTCGATCCGATTCCGACCACCGATTATTATGCGCTGGCCGGGATCTTCACTAGCACTGTGGATGCTTCAGGATTGGGCAGCCGTATGGGTGGAGCAAGCCTGCAGTACTACGAACCAAAGCAGTTGAACTACCTGAGTTCTTCAGCCCATGCTCCTAAGGTTCCCAATGAGAACTTGGAAAAGCTGAAGGCGGAAGCTGCTGCGGCGAAGTTTGCCTTCGATGCCTTTAACGAGAAAGACGCGGCCGACTTCAAGGCCAATCCCAATCGCCCGCCGGCGACCCCAGAGCTTAAGAAAGTGCGCAGAGAACTGACGCAGAACTATATTCAGCTGGCCGAAGAGGTCAAGCTGACCAATGACCTGGGTGAGCTTGGTTACGGCATCCACAGCGCGCGCGAAGGCGAGATCACCGATACGACGGTGCGTATTCGCGGCGTGGAAGAGCGCCATGGACCGGTGGTTCCACGCGGCAACATCTCTCTCATTAACCTCAAGAACACGCCCAGGATTCCGGCCGATCACAGCGGCCGCCTGGAGTTGGCGCAATGGATCACCGATCCGGAAAACCCATTGACGGCGCGCGTTTATGTCAATCGCATCTGGCAGCATCTATTCGGCACAGGAATCGTGAACACAGTGGATAACTTCGGTTCCATGGGCGATCAGCCATCCAATCTACAACTGCTGGACTATCTTGCGCAAGAGTTTGTCCGCAATGGATGGTCCACCAAGAAGCTTGTGCGTGAGATCATTTTGACTCGTGCCTACCGGCTTGGCACCGAGATCCCCGCTGGCTATCGAGATATTGATCCTGCAGATCGTCTGATCTGGCGTCACGCTCCGCGGCGTCTCGAAGCCGAGGAGATTCGCGACAGCATTCTGGCGTCGTCTGGCCAGCTTGATCTGAATCATCCCAGTGGCTCGCCCTCGATGAACCTCAGAATGATTGAAATCTTCGACGACGGTCCGGTAGTCAAATCCATCCTGAATGCCGCCGACGCCTTCCGCTACCGCAGCATCTATTTGCCACAATTGCGCGGCGAGACTCCACGGCCTCTGGCAGCCTTCGATCCTGTTACGCAAACCTTTGTCACCGGGCAGCGCGATGAGACCACTGTCCCAACCCAGGCGCTCTTCATGCTTAACTCGCCGTTCGTCCGCGAGCAGTCGCTCAACTTTGCCAACACATTGATCGCTACGAAGTTTTCAACACCAGAAAATGGGATCCGCTACGCCTACGAACGAGTTCTCTCGCGCGATCCAGGGCCGCAGGAGACTCTTCGCGCCAAGGCTTTCTTGTCGCGATACTCGGCAACCTGGCTCAAGACTCATCTTGGTTCGCCCGTTCGGGACAAACCGCTCGTTACCAGAGTGAGCGCAACCACCTCTGACATAACTGCTGGCATCGTCCGCGAAGATAACCGTGGCCAGGATGATCCCGACGACACAACCAAAGAGACAACGGAAGAAGCGAAAGATACCGTGCATCCCGACAATGCTCAACAAGCCGCATGGGCGGCATTTGTGCAAGCTCTCTACGGCTCTGCTGAATTCCAATTCGCCCGATAATGCACAAAGTTCGGAAAACATGGAGAAACCAGTTATGTCTGAACAGAATCCATTCGTCACTTCGCGCCGCAGCATTCTGCGTGCGGCCGGCGCAGGCTTTGGCTACCTTGCCTTCGCTGGTCTTCTCGGCTCAATCGCTCAGAAGGCGGCAGCCCAGGAACTCAACGTCACCAACCCGCTTGCTCCCAAGCGGCCGCCGCTGCCGGCCAAAGCCAAGCGCATCATCTTCCTGTTCATGGAAGGCGCCATGTCGAGCCTCGACACCTTCGAGTACAAGCCCGAGATGATCAAGCAGGATGGGAAACCAGGACCTGGCGGTGGCATCGTCACTTCATCGAGGTTTAAGTTCAAGCAGTACGGAGATTCCGGCAATTATTTCTCTGACCTGCTGCCGAACATCGCTACTCATTCTGACGAGCTATGCTTTCTGCGCGGTCTTTACACCGATACTCCGGCCCACCCACAAGCTGTGCCGCAACTGCACACCGGCAGCGCCAATGCAGCGCTAACCCGTCCAAGTTGGGGTTCATGGGTGCTCTACGGACTGGGCACGGAGAACCAGAACCTGCCCGGCTACATCACCATCAATCCTCCTATCGCCTTCGGTGGCGCGGTCAACTATGGCAGCGCATTCCTTCCCGCCTACTATCAGGGAACCCCTATCACCGATCAAGGATATTTCCCCAACATCAAGGCTGCCTCAGAGAAAGATCTGGAGCGTGAGCAGCTTGATCTGATCCAGGATCTTAATCACGACCTGGCTTCAACGCCCGGCGCGCCCGATGCCGTCGAGGGAGTCATAAAATCCTATGAACTGGGCTTCCGCATGCAGGACAGCATTCCGGAGCTTCTCGATATTTCCAAAGAGCCGCAAAGTGTGCAGGATGCTTACGGCGTCAAGCCCGGCCCTGAGGGTTCATTTGCCCGCCAGTGCCTTATGGCCCGCAGGCTGAGCGAGGCAGGTGTGCGCTTTGTCGAGATTCGCCAGGGCGGCTGGGATCATCACACCAATCTGCACAATGGCCTGATCGAACAAACGCGCTACATTGATCAGCCCACCTCTGCGCTGCTTGCTGATCTCAAACAACGCGGCTTGCTCGAGGACACTATCGTTCTCTTCGGCTCCGAGTTCGGTCGCCTGCCCACCGCGCAGGGTGCTGATGGCCGCGACCATAACATCAAAGGCTATTCGATGTTCTTGACCGGAGCCGGCATCAAGAAGGGACTCAACTACGGAGCTACGGATGAAATCGGCCTGGAAGCCGTGGAGGGCCGCATGCACATCAATGATCTGCATGCAACCTTGCTGGCGCTGATGGGCCTCGACCACGAGCAACTTACCTACCGCTACGCCGGACGCGACTTCCGCTTGACCAATGTTGCGGGTGTTGTGCAGCGCCAGGTCTTTGCGTAAGCCACACGGGGAACCTGACTTTGTAGCAATTGGACCTGAACCCAGCCTCCCAGCTGTGTTTTCTTCTGGGGGGCATTCTTTTCGCTGAAATCGCGGAAAGCTGCAACTTTCACAGACCACAATTGAAAAACGAGGAAAGTTGAAACCAACTGGACAGTGCCAAG
>Ga0302274_10001794_pt1 | contig 20167 bp, 20 predicted proteins | sample III_Bog_N2_1_FD_198755 | JGI IMG/M metagenome (GOLD analysis project Ga0302274, IMG submission 198755) | Peat permafrost microbial communities from Stordalen Mire near Abisko, Sweden - III_Bog_N2_1 | ecosystem: Environmental > Terrestrial > Soil > Wetlands > Peat | place: Sweden: Abisko...
TCCACCAGGCTTTGAGGTAATCAGGCCGGCGGTTCTGGTAGTGCAGGTAGTAGGCGTGTTCCCAGACATCATTGCCGATCACGGGTTTGTTTCCCTCGGTGATCGGACTGTCCTGGTTGGGGGTCGAAACGATTTCGAGCGCACCCTGTTTGTTGACGATGAGCCAGACCCAGCCGCTCCCGAAGCGGCCGACCCCTGCAGCTTCGAACTTGGTCTTGAATTCCTCGAAGCTGCCGAAGGTTTTTGTGATCTCCTCGGCAAGTTTGCCAACCGGGGCGTGGTTTGCACCAGGGGCGATCAGCTCCCAGAAGAAGGTGTGATTGGAATGACCGCCGCCGTTGTTGCGCACGGCGTTGCGGATCGGTTCAGGGACCACCGAGAAATCGGAGATCAGCTCATTGACCGGCTTCGCCGAAAGCTCCGGATGATCCTTGAGGGCATTGTTGAGGTTGTTGACATAGGCAGCATGGTGCTTGTCATGATGAATCTCCATCGTGCGCGCATCGATGTGAGGTTCGAGGGCGTCGAACGGATAAGTAAGAGGAGGAAGAGTGTAGGCCATAGGCCAACAGGATGCTCCTGCCGCCCCTTACAAACAAGCAGGATTTCTCAGCCGGGGCCAAGTTTGTCCAGAATGCGGTTCACATCCAGGCGCGAGGTGATTTCCTCCTGGATGCGGGCGATTTTGGAATGATCCGTGGGCAGGGTCTTGACGGTCATGGAGTGCACACGGCTGGCAATCTTGTAGCAGTCGCCGGTGGCGAGAATGACCGGAAGGGAGGCTCTTTCCATCAGGCGGGCGATTTTCCAGGGAGGTTTGAGTCCGTCGGAAAGCACAACGCCGGCAAGCCGGTCGGAAGAGAGGAGGGCCATCTCGAGAATGTTTTCCCTGTCTCCGGGAATAACCAGCAGGGTTTCGGGGGTGAACTGCGCCGTGGCATGGGCGGCGCTCATCGCACCGATCACGACCCGGCCTGCATGACGGGTGAGATTTTCCTCGCCGTACAGAACCGTGGCATGAAGGGCTTCCCTGATCTGTTCCAGGGTGGGCACGGAGAGCATCTCCACGCGCGGAACCATGCCGAGCAGTTCCAGACCAATCCGGCCGAATCCCTTGCGCGCCACCTCGGCGATCTCCGCCATTTTTGACGGGATCACCTTGTTCATCACCACACCCAGCACCTCGACACCCGCACGGTCAAAGAGAGCCTTGTTCAGCGCCGCTTCATCAATGGGTCTGCCGATGCCGCCGGGAGTGATGAGCAGGACCTTGGAGCGAAGAAGTCCGGCAATCCGGGCGTTGGAAAGATCGAAGACGGAACCGACTCCTGCATGGCCCGTCCCTTCGATCAGCGTGAAATCCTTCTCCCAGCAGGCCCGGTCAAAGGCGTTGCGAATCCGCCGCACCAGCGCCTCATGGTTGGCTCCGTTGATGTATCGCCGGGTGAAATTCGGCTCCACCGCAATGGGGCTCATGGCCTCGATCGGCACCTGGGTGTTGTAGGTGTCGCGGATCAGCAGGCTGTCTTCATCAATCCGGAGCCCCTCCACATCGACAAAGCGCTGGCCGACGGGTTTGATGAAACCGATGCGGCCGTAGCGTTCACGCAAGGACTGGTAGAGTCCGAGCGCGGTTGTTGTCTTGCCGGTGTTCTGCTCCGTGGCCGCAATGAAGAGACGGGGCGTGCTCGTATTCACTTCAGACCGGCCGGCAATTCATCGGTCGCGGGGTAGAGCTTGCGGTATTCGATGGCCTGGAGGCCGATAATCGCGGCCACCGAAGCGATATCCTCGCTCAGGGTGCCCCGGGAGAGTTCCGCGGCGGGGCGGGTCAGTCCCGTGATGATCTGTCCATAGACACGGGCTCCTGCGAGATGATGCACGAGTTTGGCGGCAATGTTGCCGGAATTGAGATCGGGAAAAATGAGGACATTGGCCCTGCCCGCCACCATGCTCTCGGGAAGTTTGATCTGGGCGATGGAAGGCACCACCGCCGTATCGGCCTGAAGCTCGCCATCAATCTCCATCAGTTCGTCCAACTCCGCACTCCCTTTGATCTGCATGACAAGCTGGCGGGCCTGGGCGGCGGCGGCAGCCATCTTGGAGACCGAAGGATGCGTGGAACTGCCGTGCGTGGAAAAACTGAGAAAAGCAATTCTGGGACGGCGGCCGAAAACCTGCCGGGCCAGCAGTCCTGTCTGCACCCCGATGGAAGCCAGTTGGGAAACCGTCGGCTCCGGCACCACGCCGCAGTCGGCAAAGAAGAGCACCCCGTCATCCCCGAATTCCTGCCGTGGGAGCTCCACCACCATGGCGCTGGAGACGACCGAGGCGTGGGGAAGGGGCTTGATGAGTTGGAGCAGCGGACGGAAGAGCGAGCCTGAATAGGCGCTCACTCCCCCCACGAGTCCATCGACCAGCCCGTTCTGAAGCATCATCGCGGCGAAGTAATTCGGAGAGGAGAGGGAATTGCGCAGATCGCCGGCACTCATCCCGCGATAGCGTTCCAGACTCGCCGCCAGCTGGAGGAAGCGTGGCATGTCGGAGGAGGTCTCCGGGTCGACGATGGCAACGCGTTCGAGCGAGACCTCGTTGGCGGCCGCCACGGATTCTATCTCCGTCCGGTTTCCGATCAGGATGGCAACGCCCAGCTCCCGATCATTGAAGAGCCGCGCCGCTCGAATGACACGGGGGTCGTTCCCGTCGGGGAAAACGATCCTCTTGGGGTGGCGGCGGAGCTTGGCGTAAACGGATTGGAGAAAAGACATCTCAAACTCAGGGTGGAAAAAATCCTCCTCCGAGACAAGGATCTTCAGGTGATGCCATCCCGTGACAACTCCCAATCCATGCCCCCTTCTCTGTTAACTCGCGGGCGGCATCATGACTTCCACGACGGCCCCCTCATCATGGGGATCGTCAATATCAACGATGATTCCTTCTCCCGTGACGGAAGAATTGATCCGGCATGGGCCTTGCGCCGCGCCGTGCAACTCCGGGAGGAGGGAGCCCATATCATTGACATCGGTGCGGAAAGTGCCCGCACAAACCGCCCGGCCATCAGCGAGGACGAGGAGATCGGCCGCCTGCTTCCGGTCGTCGGGCACTTTGTCAGGACGTTTGGGGGACACTCCAATCCGCCACTCCTTTCCATCAATACCTGGCGCCCTGCGGTTGCGGAGGCGGTCCTGCCGAGCGGTGGTGACATCCTGAATGACATGGGCGGCCTGCCGGATGATCGTAACGCGCGTCTCTGTTCAGTCCATGGGGCCGCCCTGCTGATCATGCATACCATCGGAATGCCAAAGGTCTCCCATGCGCATGTATCCTACCCCGATGTCATGGAGACCCTCGACACCTTCTTTGAGGAAAAAATCGCCCTTGCCTGCGCTGCCGGGCTTTCCCGATCGGCGCTGATTCTCGATCCCGGAATCGATTTCGCCAAACAGGTTGCCGACAATCTCACCATTTATGGGCACCTGGCCCGATTGCATCGATTCAACCTGCCTATCCTCCTGCCGATCTCCCGCAAGAGCGTGATTGGCGGTGTCCTCGGGATCAGGGATCCTGTCGAACGGGATCACGGCACCGCTGCCTGCCTGGTCTCGGGAATGCTCCGGGGCGCGGCGATCTTTCGCGTTCACAATGTTGTCATGGCCCGGCAAACCATCGCGACGGTGAAGGCCGTCATGGGAGGCAGCCGATGGATGAAAGCAAATTGCTGAACATCACCGGCTGTTTTTTTCTTTCAGGTTTCAGGTTTCAGGTTTCATATTTTCCCAATACCTATGATCACGAAACTGCTTCACACCCGCTACCGCGTTCATGATTTGGAAAAAACGGTGGGCTTTTACCGTGATGTTCTGGGTCTTCAGGAAGTCCGGCGCAGCGAAAGCGGCCGTGGCTCGAAGCTTGTTTTTCTCAAGGCACCTGAGAGCGAGGAACTGATCGAAATCTGCCAGTATGACGCCAGCGGCCCCGTGCAGGTCGGCCCCGATCTCACGCACCTCGCCTTTGCCGTCACCGATCTGGAAGCCTTCGCCAGGGATGCTGCGGCCAAGGGCTATCCTCTGAGCGACGGGCCGCATCACACGGCATCCGGTTCTGTCATCGCCTTCATCGACGCCCCCGAGGGCTACGAGATCGAGCTGATCCAGCCCGAGCCGGGCAGCTTTTAGCTTTTCGTATTTCAGCTTTTCAGCTTTTTTACCCCAATGATCCCTGAACCCAAAGCCGTCGTGGAACGTTCATCCAAGGTCTTCGCCGAATTCAAGGAATTCATCAGCCGGGGCAATGTCATTGATCTCGCAGTAGGTATCATCATCGGTGCGGCCTTTACCAAGATCGTCAACGCGCTGGTCAATGACATCATCATGCCCCCGATTGGGCTGCTCCTGAGGGGCATCGATTTCAAGGACCTTTTCCTGCCGCTTAACGGCAAGCACTACACCACCATTATTGACGCGCAGAAAGATGGTGCGGCGATTCTGAGCTACGGAAGCTTCATTAATACGGTGATCGAATTTATTATTGTCGCTGTCTGTGTCTTTGCACTTGTCAAGGCGATCAATACCCTTCGCCGTGCACAGGCGGCAGCACCTGCTGCGCCCACAAAGAGCGAAGAACTGCTGACTGAGATCCGCGATCTTCTGAAGAAAACACCTCCGGCAGAATGATTCTGGAAACCCGCCGCCGGTTTCTGCCATGACGTTCATCGCGACGGAACACCCTCATCGTCGCTTCAATCCTCTCCGCGGGGAATGGGTGCTTGTCTCTCCTCATCGCACCAAGCGCCCCTGGCTGGGACAGCAGGAAAAGCTCGCTCCGGACCATCCCTCTTACGACCCCGAATGCCTTCTCTGTCCTGGCAACAAGCGTGCCAACGGGGAAAGGAATCCCGATTACAGGGGCACCTTTGTTTTCGACAACGACTTTCCAGCCCTGCTTTCCGAATCCCCGGAATCTCCTGTCGCCCACGATATCACCACGGCGGCGGGCTCCCTGTTTCGACAGCAACCGGTGGCCGGCATCTGCCGGGTCGTCTGTTTTCATCCAAGGCATGACCTCACGCTGCCCGAGATGGAACAGAAGGAGATCGTGGAGGTCATTCGCACCTGGGAGGATCAGTCCCGGGAACTCGGAGAACGCCATGAGTGGGTGCAGATTTTTGAAAACAAAGGAGCGGTCATGGGGTGCTCCAACCCCCATCCGCACGGCCAGATCTGGGCGGGTAATTTTTTGCCGAACGAAATAGCCATCGAGGATCTGCACCAGCGCGGTTATTTTGCCGGACATGGCAGACCCCTGCTGCTCGATTACGCCGAGCATGAGATCGCCCAAGGAGAGCGTGTCGTCGTCCAGAATGAAGGCTGGGTTGCGGTGGTTCCGTACTGGGCGTTCTGGCCTTATGAAATCCTTCTGCTGCCCCGCCAGCCTTTGCAGCGACTCACGGAGCTGACGCCTGCGCTTCGCGACCAGCTCGCCGCCATTCTCAAGGAATTGCTCATCCGTTACGACAATCTCTTTGAAACCTCCTTTCCCTATTCGATGGGTTGGCATGGAGCGCCCTTCACAGCCGGGCCGCATGATTCCTGGCAGCTGCATGCGCATTTCTATCCCCCGTTGCTGCGCTCCGCCTCGGTCAAGAAATTCATGGTCGGCTACGAATTGCTGGCCGAAGCCCAGCGCGATCTCACGGCTGAACAAGCCGCCGAGAAACTCCGATCCGTCAGCAGCACCCATTACAAAAAGGCGGTTTAGAGGCAGGCTTACTTCTTTGCAATCGGGAGGTAGATGGTGAAGACAGAACCTTCACCCGGTTTGCTTTCCAGGGTGATACGCCCGTCATGCACCTGGACGACATGTTTCACGATGGAGAGACCGAGCCCCGTTCCTCCCGTTCGGCGCGCCCTGTCGCCTCCGACGCGGTAAAATCTCTCGAAAACGTGTTCCTGATCCTTGAACGGTATGCCGGGGCCGTTATCGCGAAAGCTGACTGCCAGTTCGGAGCCCGGAAGGGAGAGGCTGATTTCCACCCGGCCCCCCGTGGTTTTTCCATGCCGCAGGGCATTGGCCAGAAGGTTCGAGAAAGCCTGTTCCAAAAGGTAGGCATCAACCGTCACGAGCGGCAGTTCGCCCGCGACAAGAAGTTGGAGATCCACATTCCGTTCTTTGATTTCCAGCTCCATCTGCTCGACGATGTTTCTGAGCAGCGGCACAAGATCTGCCGGGGTGGAGTCCAAGCGGACGCTTTTTTCTTCCATGCGGCTGATGGTGAGCAGGTCTTCGAGCAGGAGGTTGAGCCGGTTGGCATGGCGGCGCATCACGGAAAGGGACTTGTGGAACATCTCGCTGCCGGGCCCCTCTTCCTCAAGTGTTTCGAGGTAGCCGTTGATGACTGAAAGCGGCGTGCGAAATTCATGCGATACATTGGCCATGAATTCCCTTCTGATGGATTCGAGTTCGCGCAACTCGGTGACATCGTGCAGCACGAGCAGCAGGGCGTTGGAAGTCTCCTTCCGGCTCGTTTTCAGTAGCGACGAAGTGACCAGCAGGTGGAGTCGGGCCCTCTGTCCCGGAATGCCCAGCGTCAGCTCACCCCCTTGCAGCACGCCCGTCGAGATGGTTTTTTCAGCGATTTTCAGGAGATCGTGATCGACAAAGACCTCCTGAAGCCGAAGACCCGGAGTTGTGTTTCCGAGCTGAAACATCCGGGCGGCAGCCTTGTTCACCAGGCGGATCTTGAGATCCGGTCCGGTGATGACGACCCCCTCGGTCATGTCCTCCAGAATCATGGCCAGACTGAATTCTTCTCCTTCGATCACGGCTTTCTGCCTCGCAAGGGTTTCCGCAGTGATGCGAAGGTGGGAAGCGGCCTCGCTGAAGAAACGGGGGATCCCCCTCAGGATGACCGGGCGGTAGTCCCCTGCGGCGATCCTCCGGAGTTCCTGAAGAAGTTCCTGAACGGGAAGGAGAACCCAGCGGACAATGGCCCAGGCAGCAAGGGCGACGACCAATCCTTCAAGGATCAGATCCATCAAGGGATTGTCTGAGGTTCCTGGGTGACGATGCGATACCCCTCCCCCCGGATTGTCTGAAGAAGCATCGAGTGTTTCCCGAATTTTTCACGCAGCCTCCTGACATGGGTGTCGACGGTGCGTGTGTCGACGGAACTGCTGTATCCCCAGACCTCCTTGAGCAAATCCTCACGGGACTGGATGGCGCCACGCTTGGTGACAAGAAGGGAGAGAAGTTTGAACTCCGTCGCCGTCAAATCGAGGCGGTTCCCATCCAGCGTCACCTTGAGAGAGGATCTGTCCAAAAGAAAGGGGCCGGACTCGATCGTCTCCGGTGTTGCCGTGGACCGACTGCGGCGCAGCAGGGACTGAATCCGCAACACGAGCTCCCGGGGGCTGAAGGGTTTGGGAAGATAATCATCCGCGCCAAGTTCCAACCCCTTGATGCGGCTCTCCGATTCCCCCTTGGCGCTGAGGAAAAGGATCGGTATCTGCTCGGTACGGGCATCGGATTTGAGTTTTTTTGCCACTTCGTAGCCGTTCAGTCTCGGCATCATGATGTCGAGAACGATGGCATCCGGGCGTTGCTCCAACGCGAGCGTCAAGCCCTCCGCACCATCGGTTGCGCTCAGGACACGCATCTGAACGCGCTTGAGATGGTACCGGATCAAATCCAGAACATCGACCTCGTCTTCAATCAATAAAATCGTCTCGGACATGGGTGGCTCGGATATCTCCGAGGCAATGAGCTATCCGAGTCGGCTTTCCGAAGCAAGTGCCCTTTAGAGGCTGTCCCAAAAAAAAGCGGGCCACCTTGATCGCTCCGGAAAAAACCATGAAACCGGTACGAGGTGACCCGCTCCCAACATAAACCTATAGTGTCTGACCGATGATCCGTGAGTTCGTTCAAAGAAAATTATCTTTTTTTCATTTTTTTTATTCTTGTTACGGATCAGCAGGTCACGGCACCGTGGGAACGATTATTTAACTATGAAAACTATCGGTGTTTTAACCTCCGGCGGCGACGCGCCGGGTATGAATCCTGCCATTAGGGCTGTTGTGCGAACGGCGATCCAGCATGACTGTCGCGTTCTGGGCATCAACAACGGTTACGACGGGATCTTTGACGCGGATTTTGAAGAGATGACAGCCCCTCTTCCCCAGGGGATGATCGACCGTGGGGGGACAATTCTGCAATCCAGCCGATGTAAAAGGATGTATACTCCCGAAGGGATTGAGACGGCTCGAGGAAAGTTGCAAGAAATTGGTATTCATGGTCTTGTGGTAATTGGCGGGGATGGGTCCCTGACCGGGGCCCGGGAGCTTTCCCTCCGTGGAATGCCGGTGGTTGGCATTCCCGCCAGCATTGACAACGACATGGCCGGCACGGAGATGGCGATCGGAGTCGATACCGCAGCCAATACAATCATGGAAATGATCGACCGGATCCGGGATACCGCCCGATCCCACCGGCGCTGCTTTCTCATCGAGGTAATGGGCCGCAATTCCGGATATCTGGCCCTCACGACTGCCATCAGTTGCGGCGCTGAGGTCGCTGTGATCCCGGAATATTTCTACAATATGGATCGGATCGTGGCCTTGCTCCATGAACGATTTAAGAAAACACGGGACAATTCGATCATTGTCCTTGCCGAGGGCGTCTGCAATGCAGGCACGTTTATCGGCCGGATGAAGGAAGCCAACGGAGGAAAGGAATTCAACCAGGAAATCCGCGAGACCGTCCTCGGTCATGTCCAGCGGGGAGGCAGCCCAACCCAGTTTGACCGCATGCTCGGCTCCCGTTTTGGGGAGATGGCGGTTCTCGGCCTGCTTGCCCAGGAGACAGGCTGCATGACGGCTCTCTCCAAGGGGCGGACAACCATGATCGATCTCAATCTGGTCATCGGGAGAAAAAAACACCCCGCTCCCGAGTTGATCCGGCTTGCCCGCAATCTCCAGATTGAATTTGGCGATCCTGTGGAGCTTTAAGGAACCGCTGACACCAGGAATCATTTGATGGGATCCCTTCTGACCCTCTCCCTCGGTGAGTATCGCTATGTCGAGCTGGCACTGAAGCTCGTTGTCACCCTGATCGGAATGATGGCCGTATTGCTGGCTCTCTCCGCGTCTGGCGTTGCAGCGCGCTTCCGGCTTCCGCTCTTCCTCACCGCTGTGGCGTTGGGGGGGGCGGCATGGTTTGAATATGGGGTCTTCGACGCCTGGCGTGATGCGTTCGAGCTTGCCGGAACCTCCTATTGCGTCACGGGCCACCTTCTCGACAGTGAAGGGCGCATCATTGCCTGGTCACTCGGCGTGCCCGCTATTCTCTTCTCTTTTGGATTGGTGCGGGGAGCCTCCGGGCGGGTCGTCGTCTCCAAAAGAACGCTTTTTCTGGCAGCCGTTGCCATGGCGGTTGTGACACCGTTTTCAAGCGCCGCCGGAGGTGCGCTGTTTTGTTTTTTGGGAGTGTTGCTTGTCATCCAAGTTGCCTCTGCAACCGCCGGGAAATCTTCGCTTTATCTGGCGCTGGCGAGTGTGGCCTCGGGGATGCTTCTTAACGCTGCGGGATCCCATTATTCATTCGGAGGCGGACCAGAGGGAGAACTCGTCCGGGGAGAAATAGTCCGCAGCATCATCGACCTCTTCTCACTTGTCATTCCAGCCAGTCTGCTTCTGATCGGAGTGCCCAGGCTCTCGCAGCAAGAAGTGGAATTTACGAAGTCGAGTTGACTTTTTCGTTCCGGCTCAGCGCCTCGGCGTCTCTACGCGAGAATTTTCAAAACGGCAGACCGGGGATGCCGAGGCCCGCTGTCAGCTTGCCCATTTCATCAGCGGCAAGCTTCTTCGCATCACCGGTGGCCTGACGGACGGCACTGAGGACGAGATCTTCCAACAATTCCACATCGTCGGCACTGACCACTTCGGGGGAGATCCTGATCGAGAGGATGTCTCCAGCGCCCGTGACTTTCACCGTGACTTTGCCGCCGCCGGAGGAGGCTTCAATCTCACGCCGCGCAAGGTCATCCTGGATCTGGGCCATTTTCTTCTGCGCATTGGCGGCGGCGCTCATCATCTTGGCAATATTCATCGTCGTATTGGAGGGGTTCGGTTTGTTTGGTTGTCAGGTGGTTTTTGGTGAGAGCAATATTTCGGCTTGGAAAATTTCCAGGGCTTTTTTGATCAGCGGGTCGTTTTTGAATTCCTCAAGCTCTTCGGGAGAGATGACGGGAAGAACCGGTTCCGGTGAGGATGACGGAGTGTTGGACTTCTGGCTTGTGGCCACGGGCCTGGCCGCAGCTTTTGGCACGGCAACAGGCATCAATTCTGGTTCCGGGGGAGCCGGGGGCTCTTCACCTGAAAAGCGGCTTTCGAGTGTCATTTTCTCTCCGAGCCTGGCGGAAAGAAGCTCCTCGATTTTTTTGACGGCCTGGGGCCAGAAGAGGGTCTGCGTCTTGGATTCCGCCGAGGGAGGGAATTCGACGATGAAGGTGTTTCCCGTGCGCTCCACAAAGCGACTGTCCTCCATCCAGCCGAACTTGAGCGGGGAATCGCTGGCAAGTTGCATCGCGATCTCATGCCAGGGATCGGAGCCGTGAGTTGGAACGACAGAGGCTGGGGGCGTGGGATCGGAAACGGGGGCCGCGGGCTCCAAAAGGGCGGATGGTGCTGGGGTTGGAGGAGGGATGGTTTTGGGAACGGCTGCGACTGCGGGAATTTTGGGGGCCGGCCGTTCACGCACCGCAGGTGGTGCCGGAAGCGGCTTGCCGCTGCGAAGGGAGGAAAGAACATCCATCACATCACTCAGGCTGGTCTCTTCGAGAAGATGCACTCCCTTGATCAGGGCGACATCAAGCTGGAGCCTTTTGTCACCCGACCAGCGCAACCGCCCTTCGGTCTCGCCGAAATGATCGAGCAGGAGAAGGAGCTTTTCCTGGGCGATGCTCTGTCCGAGTTCCGATTCCGGAGTTCCCGTTTCGGGGGGATGAACCTTGGAGATGAGAATGTCGCGAAGGAGCCCCACCAGGTCGGCAAGGAGCCTGGAGAGATCCTTCCCTGCCTCGCTCTGCGCTTTGACCAAGGCCAGGGCCGAGGTCGTGTCGCGATCCAGAAGAGCCTGACCAAGTTGGAGAATGATTTCACGCGGGGTGAACCCGAAGACCTGATGGACATCCGTGGCGCTGATGGTCGTGCCGCAGAAGGCAACGACCTGGTCGAGCATCGACTCGGCATCCCGGAGCGCACCGTCGGCACCGCGTGCGATGGCATCGGCAGCCGAGGAATCGAGGGCGATCTGTTCGCTTCGGGCGATAAAGAGCAGATGCCCTGCAATCAGTTCCGGTGTGAGCCTGCGAAGATCGAAGCGCTGGCAGCGACTCAGAATCGTGGCGGGAACTTTCTGGGCCTCCGTGGTGGCAAAGAGGAATTTTACATGCTCCGGCGGTTCCTCCAGCGTCTTCAGCAGCGCATTGAATGCCGCGGTTGTCAGCATATGCACCTCGTCGATCAGATAAATCTTGTAGGGTCCGCGGGCGGGGGCGTAGGCGGCATTTTCCCGCAGAGTGCGGATGCTCTCGACGCTGTTGTTGCTGGCGCCGTCGATTTCCAACACATCGAGGCTGCGTCCCTCGGCGATCTCGACACAGGCATCACAGGTGCCGCAAGGATTGTCCGTCGGGCCATCCTTGCTGGATTGGCAGTTGAGAGCCTTGGCCAGGATGCGTGCGGTTGAGGTCTTTCCCACGCCGCGAGGGCCGACGAACAGATAAGCCTGGGCCAGACGATGCCCCTTGATCGCATTCTGAAGGGTTCGGGTGATATGCTCCTGTCCCACGACCTCTTCAAATCGTTGCGGTCGGTATTTTCTGGCAAAGACGCAGTAGCTCACAGGGGGAGGAATTTAGAACCGGGAAACGGAAAAGGAAAGTAATACCAATGACAGCTTCTTTTATTGACAGACGGGCAAATCCCTCTACTGTCTCACCTCCCGCTGTCAAAAACCCAACCGGATTCCTTTCCATGGCCACTTCTCAAGTCATCCTCACCGAAGCCGTTCCCTCTCTGGGAGCCGAAGCCGATATCGTCAAGGTTCGCGCCGGCTACGCCCGCAATTTTCTCATCCCCGGGGGCAAGGCCCTGGAGGTCACTCCCGCTTCCCTGCGCAAGATCAATCACCTGAAGGTCAAGCGCGCCGAACGCGAAGCCCGCGAAATCAACGAGGCCGAGGCGATTGCCGCAAAGATCAACAAGCTGCGCCTCAATCTGAAGCTTGAAACCGGCGAGACAGGCAAAGCCTTTGGTTCGATCACCGCAGCCGATCTGCTTGCTCGTCTGGGAGAAGAGATTAAGGATCTCGTCCTTCCCCGGCATGCCATCGTACTGGATCGTCCCCTCAAGGAAAGCGGCGAACATCAGATTCCCGTGAAGATTCACTCCGACGTGACCGCAACCCTGCGCATTGAGATCGCCGCCGCCCCCAAAGTGGAACAGCCCGAAGAAGAAGAAGAGGGCACCCGCCGGCCTCGCCGCAAGTCTGCCGAGAAAGCCGAGGCTTAAGGCTTAAGGTCTAAAAGAAAGGCGTTTTCTAACACCACCGAGGAAACCAGCATGGCCGAGAGTCCCCAGGACGGCCCTGCTAAAGAGTCGGGAGGAAAATCCCCTGTCGGAAAACCCAGCGGAAAAGGGCGCTCTTCCGAAGACGCCCCACCCCGGTTTTCCGGTGGTCAGCGGCTTCCTGAAGCCCATCGCCCGCTCCCTGCGAGTCTGGATGCCGAGATGGGGGTTCTCTCCTCGATCCTGCTCTCCCCAAAGGATACCCTGACCCTTGCCATCGAGCGCATTGATGAGAATCACTTTCATCATCCCGCCCACTCGACGATTTTCACTGTTCTGCTCGATCTCTGGAAAGAGTCGAAGCCGATCGACCTTGTCACGGTCACCCAGGCCCTGGCTGACGGGAATCTTCTGCAGCAGGTCGGGGGGCCTGCCGTGCTGGCCAATCTCCAGACCTTTCTCCCGACGGCGGCCAACGCCGAATACTATCTCGACATCATCCGGGAGAAGTACCTGCTGCGGCGCATGATCTCGGTCTGCACCACCTCCGCCGTCCGCTGTTATGAAGAACAGGGGGATGTGAAAACCCTCATCGACGATGTCGAAAAGCAGATTTTCACCGTGGGTGAGGAACGCTTTCGGGGAGAGCTTCCCGAGATACGGGATCATGTCAACGCGGCCATCGATGCCATTGAAAAACTTCACAAAAACAAGGGAGCCATTTCAGGGCTTCCCACCGGCTACAGGCAGCTGGACATCATGACCAACGGCCTTCATCCGAGCGAAATGGTTGTCATCGCGGCGCGTCCCTCCATGGGAAAGACGGCGCTGGCCATGAATATCGCGGAGCATGTGGCTGTCGATCACAACACCCCGGTCGGGGTTTTCAGCCTGGAAATGAGTTCCTCTCAGCTGGTCCAGCGACTTCTCTGCTCGCGTGCCCGGGTGAATCTCCAGAGCATCCGAAACGGCTTCCTTGGAAAGGGGGACAACCAAAATCTCTTCAAGGCCGCCGACGCGTTTGCGAAATCCAAGATGTACATCGACGACACGGCGGGTCTCAGCATTTTGGAACTCCGTGCCAAGTCCCGCCGACTCATGGATCGCCATGGCTTGGGACTGATCGTGATCGACTATCTTCAGCTCCTACGCTCCCCTTCCAAACGGGCCCAGGAAAACCGTCAGATTGAAATTGCGGAGATCTCGGGGGGCATCAAGGCGCTCGCCAAGGAACTCGGCATCCCAATCATCGTTCTGGCCCAGCTGAACCGTGAATCCGAGAAGCGCGGGGACGGGAAACCCCGCATCTCCGATCTCCGTGAATCGGGTTCCATCGAGCAGGATGCGGATCTCGTCGGCTTGCTCTACCGCTCCGCCTACTATGCCAAGGATGAGGAAGAAAAAGAGGCCAAGGGAGGAGAGGCCGAACTCATCATCGCCAAGCAGCGCAACGGCCCGATAGGCGAAGTTCCCCTGACTTTCCTCAGCGAGTTCACCCGCTTTGAGACCCGGGATCTTGCTCACGGCGAGGCTAATTAATACCGGCTGTGGTAACGCGTATGGATGCCGCGTTAACCTCGCCTTACCACTTTTATGTTCATAGGAATGACGGTCCCCTTTTTCCCTGCTGTCGACAGCAAAAGTGACGAACTCGACTCTCCGCATCGTATCGTTGGACAAGACGAGCGTGAGTCTGCCAATGGACGAGATCGAGGACTTGAGAAAGAATGAACAGGAAAGCAAAAGGGGGAAATCATTATCCTCAAGTGAAGCAAGGTCTAATTATCATTATTATATAAATAACATAATGAGAAAAAGTAATGTCGCAATTATGGGAATTAATCCCGGGTTAATATATAGATTAGCTCAATCAATGGTTTGGCAAAAACGTAAAGTACACCTTATTTTACAGGAGGGCTTAGGATTGGATAAAGTCTTTAGTCATGCGCGGTGTGCTGCTTCCGTAACGGTATGGGATCTTAAGGCTGCATGCTCTTGTCCTGCGGATTCAACTGAATTACTGCAAAAATTTTGTGAAAGAAACGGGATTACTTTTCTTGTCCCTGGTTGTATGGAAACGACTATATTATTGGCTAAAGTCAAAGAAGATCTGCAAGGAATTATAGTCTATCCTTGTAGTTCAGCAGAGATGATTCAGCGGCTCGCGGATAAGAGGATTTTTGCTAAAATCCTGGATGAATTCGTGTTTTCACAGCCTAGTTATTTTTTGGTTCATACTGAATCTGATCTAAATGAAACGAAATCTAAATTCCCAATTGTATTGAAAGCACCCTGTTTGGAAGATGGTCGTGGCGTTAAGGTTTGTAACAATCCAGATGAAGCTGTAAATCATTTCGAAGACCTCAAAAAAATTTCCATCGGCCCATATATTGCGCAGAATTTTATTCCTGGAATCGACATCGATCTTACGGTTTTGGCCAATCATGGAAAATTGGTCGCTTGGAGTGTCTATACACACAAGATGAATTGGGGTGGTAAATCATACGATTTCATCGACAATCCGAATTATTTAGATATTGGCAAACAGCTGGTCAGGGTACTTAATTTTCACGGAATATTACATCTTGATGGACGGCTCAGTTCGGAAGATGGTTCCATCTATATTATTGAGTGCAATCCTCGAGTGTTTGGAAGCATTCATGTGACGAATTATACAGGCTTGGATTTCTTGCAAGCCGGTGAGGAGCTAGCTCTTTTTGGAAAAAATCCCGAGCCACCGCTTCGCTCAAAAAACGGAATTATTAACAGTCCCAAAGCATGCCTCTCTATGATAATGAAAGGAAACAACTGGCATGAAATCTTTACTCCGGGGACGCTAATCTCTTTTCATACCTTATGGAACGATCCCTTGTTAGTATGTGGCTGGTCCCTTCGTAGATTTCATCTTGGAATCAAAAAAATATTGAAATCGATCATCGGGAAAATGGGGAGGTCATTCAAGGGGATACATTTTAGATAATGCGTTTGCCTGTTACTCCACGGTGCAGCTCTAAATTACTCCTTGCAGACTCTATCCTTCAGCATTCAAATTTTATCCCTCATCCCTTTCTCTTCGCCATGCTTCCCAGCAAAGGCTACGCTGCCCAAAGCGCCACCGCTCCCATAGCCCCTTTTGACTTTGACCGCCGTGACCCTGGCCCGCACGATGTCCATCTGGAGATTTCCCACTGCGGTGTCTGCCACACCGACATCCATCTGTCCCGCAATGAGTGGGGCGGCTCGATCTATCCCATGGTGCCGGGTCATGAGATCATCGGCACGGTGAAGCAGGCCGGCTCCGCCGTCACGAAATTCGCTCCCGGCGACCGTGTCGGCGTCGGGTGCTTCGTCGACTCCTGTCGCACCTGCTCCAACTGCAGCGAGGGGCTGGAACAATACTGCGAGAATCATTTCACGGCCACCTATAACAGCCTTGCCCGTGACGGAGGGGCACCCAACTACGGCGGCTATTCCAATCAGATCGTCGTGGATGAACGCTTCGTGCTGAAGGTATCGAGCAAGTTGGATCCCGCCGCCTCCGCGCCTTTGCTTTGCGCCGGGATCACCACCTACTCGCCGCTTCGTTACTGGAAAGTCGGCCCCGATCAGAAAGTCGGTGTGGTGGGACTCGGCGGCCTTGGTCACATGGCGCTGAAATTTGCCCATTCCTTCGGTGCCCATGTCGTCTGTTTCACCACATCAACGGGCAAGATTGCCGACGCGAAGCGTCTCGGCGCCGATGAGGTGGTCCTTTCCTCCTCGCCGGATCAAATGGCTGCCGCTGCGGGAACATTCGATTTCATTCTCGATACGGTTTCGGCATCCCATGATCTTGCCGCCTACCTTGATCTGCTGAAGCGTGACGGGGTTCTCTGCCTGGTAGGGGTTCCACCCGAGACGGCTGCCGTCCATGCCCACAATCTGATCATGGGGCGCAAAAAAATCGCAGGCTCACTGGTCGGAGGTCTTCCAGAGACCCAGGAGATGCTGGATTATTGCGCTGAACATGGGATTACAAGCGACGTGGAAGTCATCCCGATCGCGCAGATCAACGAGGCTTATAACAGGATGCTCAGGAGTGATGTCAAATACCGCTTCGTGATCGATATGGCCACGCTGTAGGTGGAACCTGATACCAGTTACCCTCAGAAATGATGCTAGTTGGCTGGCATTTTGACTGACGAATAAAAGGGCGACTGTTTCTCGGGCGTGGTCGGCTAATAACTGTCATTATCGGAGAAATATCAGGGGACGGTACTCTCGATCGTGTGGAGCACCTCTTCAGGATAGATGTATTTGTTATCGGGATTTGGGGTTACCAGTTTCCCGTCTTGGTCGAGAAATACAAGACAGGGGATACCTTTAGGGCTGAATTGGGATAGAAGTCGGGTGTCTTTATTATGAAAAGAAAGTGCCGGCCACGGCATGGAGGTCAGCTTGATGTATTCCTGCATGGCGGCATTGTTCTCGTCGCAGCTACTGAAGATGAGCTCGAAGTCGGGGTGATTTGGTTTATAGGCATTGTACCAGTCAACCAGCTTGGGCGTGAATGCACGGCATGGGGGGCACCAATGGGCGGAGAAGTAGATGGCCGTGTAATGCGGGGACTTTCCAGAGTAGTGAGTAGAGAGCATTGGCTTCAATTTGTCGAAAAAGACAGGAGTGTCGACTACCACAGGGGTTGGGCTCGGTTTAGGGGTAGGTGTTGTAGTTGCCAGGGGAATGACAACCACCGGACGGGGGGTGGGAGTAGCCAAAGCGGCTGCCAAGGCATCGGATGCAATGGCAGCCTTAGAGACCTTGAAAGGGACACCCTCCCCACGCTTCACCAGGATCCCATCCGCCTGGACGGAGATGACAGAGACGAGTGACCCAGGATTCAGCTTCACGGATCCAATTTGTTTTCCATCCGCGATGATGGGTGCATCGACTTGAATAAGAAGTGGAACCTGCTGAATACTTGTGTCGGCAGGTTCACTAAAGGCTGAGTCTTTAGCTATGAAGAGAGATGCTAGCAGGACGATCAGAACACAGGCATTCTTCATATTTGCGAACGTTTATAGGGAGGATGCCTATCAGTAAAGCTCATCCTACCGATTGGGATTGCTAATTGTTGCCAGATTCTTTCTTTCCCTCAATCCCTGGATCTGAAGTCGGGGGGGATGAAGCCACAGTGATCTCAGAAGTTACCGGCTGCGTGATCCCTTGCAGTCCGACCGGAGACTGAATTTTAGGCAGAGGAGGGACGCCGGTGATTTCACGGTGAAAATCCTCCTTGGCTTTCTGCAACTCACCAAGAGCCTTGCCAAGGCCCCGTGCCAGTTCGGGAAGCTTCTTCGGCCCGAAAAGCACCAAGGCCAGAATGGAAATAAAAATCCACTCGGGAGCAGCCGGCATTCCCCAAGCAAGAAAGAGTGTCATTATCTACGATTGGAGCAGGGCAAGCGCCGAGTCAAGCGAAGCCGCATCCGAAATGCTGATCACTTGCGTTCCCTTGCGGATGCGGCCGACCAGACCAGCTATGACCCCCCCGGGGCCCAGTTCCAGAAAACGGGTGATGCCAAGATGATCGATTAAGTATTCAATACTGCCTGTCCAGAGAACCGAGCCCGTGACCTGATCAGCCAGGGATTTGCGGATCGCATCGGGTGAGCCTGCGGGGATCGCATCGACATTGCTGATCACCGGAACGGAGGGCATCGTGATGGGCGTTTCTGCCAGCACGGCGCTGAGCCGTTGATAGGCCGGCTCCATCAGACGGGAGTGAAAGGCTCCGGCCACGGTCAGCTCGACAGCCTTGCGGGCACCATATTCCCTGGCCATTCCGACGGCCAGGGCGATCCTGGACTGTTCGCCCGAAATCACGATCTGACCCGGGCTGTTAAAGTTGGCCACATCCACATCGGCTGCTGCCGCGAGACTCCTCACTTCCTCCTCATTGGCGCCAATGATGGCCGCCATCCCTCCTTCGGTTGCCTCGCAGGCCTCCTGCATGAAGCGGGAACGCTGATCGACCAGACGAAGTCCGGTTTCAAAATCAAAGGTTCCGGCGGCCGCATGGGCGGTGAATTCTCCCAACGAGAGACCGGCTGCGGCGTCAAAGGAAAGCGAAGGAAATCTTTCCCGCAGGACGGCAAGGACCGCTAGCCCGTGGGTGTAGAGAGCCGGCTGACAGACGGAAGTCCTGGTCAGTTCCTCGGCCGGCCCTTCAAAGGCAAACGATGAGAGCGAATAGCCAAGGATCTCATCGGCCTTGCGGAAGAGATCGGAGGCAACGGAATAGCGGGCGGCAAGATCCTTGCCCATGCCAACGGCTTGGGCTCCCTGACCGGAGAAGAGAAGTGCGGTTTTCATGATTGGGATGGGGGTGTAGCGTGAGGTAGTAGTGAGAAGGGCCGGTAACTTTTCCGATCCTTAAGATCAGACCCGGCTCTTAGAAGTAAAACGGGATTCCTGCTTTGGCAAAAGCCTCTTTCTGCTCCTTGAGATAAGTATCTCCGAGCCGGTCGAACCCTCCCGATTCACGATAGCTCTTGATGAATCCATTGACCTGATCCCGCAGCACTGCATCCCCGGGTCGTAGTCCAATCGCCCAACTCTCACGCTGGAGGGGTTCCAGCAAGGCGACGGTTTCCTGCGGATGCTCCTGATGGTTCTTCCAGACGCTCATCTGGTCGTAGAGAAATCCGTGCGCTTTTCCTTGTATCACCTCGAGCACGGCGGAGGATTCCTTGTCGAGCACAAGGATCTGGGCCGATTTGAGATGGCTCTGGGCCCAAACCTGTCCGGTCGTTCCCTGACGAACTGCAATGATGCATCCGCTCCGATCAAGATCGTTGATTCCCGCGAGTTTCAATTTTTTCCCGGCAAGCACTGCAAGACCGATCGTGAGATAGGGATCGGAAAAGGCGATGGTCTTTTCTCTTTCCTTGGTGTCGGTCATCGAGGAGATGATGAGATCGATTTTTCCGGTCAGGAGTGACGGGATCAGCCCGGTGAAGGGTATATTCTCGATCTTCACGGGGCGATGGAGCGACTCCCCCAGCGCCTGGGCCAATGCCACACTCACACCCGAAGGATTCCCCGTCGCATCAATCGTCTCAAAGGGGGGATAGGAAAGATCCATGCCGACGACCAGTGGCACGGCGGGCTGCGGCACGGAACCCGCAGGTGATGGGGCTTTGTGGCATGAACAGATGATGAAGAGGCATAAGGATAATGGTATAAGAATTCGATTTTTCATCTTCTTGTCGTTGTTTTACTTCATTGGATCCCGGGAGTTGTTAATTTCTTGGCTCGATTTGCTTTTGTTTCCAAATCCCAAGTCACAGGGGAAAGAGGTAAAACAATCAGCGGTATCGCATGCCGATGATGCACCACAGAGATCTCCGGGATAACAGGCAAATCACAGTGTCCGGATTGTAATTCGGGAGCGGCGATTTTTAGCTCCCGCTGATGGAGGGGTAACTTGCTTGCACGGTATGCTTGTGAACATTTGCCGATACGACGAAATATCAGAAAAGCCCCAATCATGACGCCCCTTCGTTTGAGGGCATTTTTTCCAAAGGCAGAACAACTACGCCCTCCTGTTTCTACCTTATAGG
>Ga0302274_10001801_pt1 | contig 20122 bp, 12 predicted proteins | sample III_Bog_N2_1_FD_198755 | JGI IMG/M metagenome (GOLD analysis project Ga0302274, IMG submission 198755) | Peat permafrost microbial communities from Stordalen Mire near Abisko, Sweden - III_Bog_N2_1 | ecosystem: Environmental > Terrestrial > Soil > Wetlands > Peat | place: Sweden: Abisko...
GAACTGCTTGACGAATCCTCCTGGTTCGAGTTGTCCAACAGCTGCTCTGGGGATCGTTCCAACCCTGGGGACCAATTTCCATACCAGCTACATGCCCTACGTAGCGCAGGGTTGCACAGGACCGTTATCCTGCGAAGCGGGCCAGACTCAGTTGGGCAAACCGGTGGTTTGCGACGTGGGTAATGGCCAGTGCCGACCCGATACCACAGGAAACGGTATGACGGCCGTAATGCCAGGCGCCGTCCCGCTGGATCCAACCAAGCGATACTACATCTCCATTTTGCCAGGCGACGCAGCCAACCCGTTTAACTCCGGTAACGTGGGCTCGGCTTGCCAGTACGGAGCCTCAAGCCCTGGGGCCACGAATTGCGGCCACGGCATGGGCGGCGCTCCGCTCGCAGCTGGACAGACCGCGGTCACGGTGCTCACCCAACCCGCGCCCTACCCGCCAGGCAAACTCTCAGTGTTTGTCTTCGAAGACGACTTCCCGCTCAACGGCGAGCAGGATCAAGGTGGCGGAATTGACGTGTTGGCGCCCAATGAGCCTGGACTGGGCGGCTTCCAGATCCACCTCTGGGACTCCATGGGCCAACCCGGCGACTTTACCGGGCAGATGACCTACGACATGTTCAACCAGCCGCTGACCAACAGCCTGGCAGGAACCAAGGACCCGAACAACGGGAACGACGCGTGCCCGATCGGCGTGAATGAGCTGAGCGCTACTACCGGATCGAATCCGACGACATTGTCCACCGATCCATTGGCAACCGGCATCACCGGCATGATCGTGACCTGTCCCAAGTACGAGTCCGACGGGGTAACGTTGTCCCCGCTCGCGGGCCAGGCGGTCATCGCCAACCTGATGCCCGGACGATATGAACCCGTTGCCACCCCAGGGGCCGATCGCATCGCCCGAGGGGAAGAGTGGCTCCAGACCAACACCCTGGACGGCCAGAAGGCGCAAGACGCTTTCGTCAGAATCGGCGAGCCCGCCTACTTCCAGGAGTTCGGGCCGGCGTCGTACCACGTCAGTGTTGGTTTTGCCAATCCGGCGATCATTAATGCCCGCAAGCCCTACATTTGCAATGGTACAGACCCCAACAGTCCTCAGCCCGGATCGGCCTACCAATGCAACAACACGATCACCGGTAAAGTCACCGGGGAGCGCCTGAGCCGCACCCCTGACGAGCGACTCTACAGCAGCGGTTCGCACGATACGTACTACTGGACCCAATGCTATGTGAGCTTTGGTGACCCCGACGGCGAAGACTTCGCATTCACCAAGTGCGCCAGCGATGGCACTTTCACGCTCTCGGGGCTCCCCCCGGGCGATTGGAGAGTCACCGTCTTCGACCAGTGGAACGATTTGCTGGTGGATGGGCTTTCCACACCTGTGGGAATAGCCGGCGGCGGACAAACGATCAATATGGGAGACATCGCCACCACTCAGTGGCAGGCGAACGTCTATACACGCACCTTCCTCGATGACAACAAGGACGGCGTCTCGCAGGCCTCCGAGGCGGGAATTCCATTCGCCAACGTCGCTATCAGGTACCGCGACGGCAGCCTGGCGAACGGACTGGTCACCGACTTCACAGGCACCGCCAATTTCAACGAGACCTTCCCGTTGTTCAGTTGGTACACGGTGGAAACCGACGTCACCCGGTACAAGAACACCGGCACCCACGCCGTGTATGACGTAGGCGGACCCGCCGATGGCTCAGCATCTTGCGGCGTCACCGGCTATCCGCCATGCGGCACCTCCGTCATTGGCCAGAACCTGGCCAACACCGCGGAAATCGTCTCCGTGCCGACGAACCTACGCGTACCGGGCTCGGTCTATTGCGCGGGAGCGGACTGCAGCGACAAATCCATTCAAAATCCACTCACCAGCGATCCGCCCAGCGTTTGCACCACATCCACAGGTAATCCGCCGATTACGAGTTGCTCGACCCAGCTCTCTTCAGGGCGCATCGATAATCCGTGGACTGGAGGAGTGGAGGGCTGGCAGGGCTTCCCCGGCCAGAACAGCTTCCTCGAATTTGGCAAGGAGCCTTACATCGCCGGCGAAAATGGCGGCATCAAGGGCCATGTCATCTATGCTTCTACTCGTCCGTTTGACGACCCGCAACAGCTTGTTCAGACCCAGTGGGAGTCTCTGGTTCCCCACGTCGGCATCAACCTCTACCAGGAAGGCTTTGCGAAGGACGGCGTAACGCCAACCTTGACGTTGGTGGATCATACCCAGACCAGCAGTTGGGACGATTACGCACAAGGCTTCCGGGCCGATGGAGTCACGCCCAACATGAGCTGCCCTGGCCAGGGTTCGAATACCGGCCCAATTGCAGACCTGTTCTTCTACTCGCTGTATAACCAGCCCGACTACCTCGACTTTTACAACTCCCAGCACGGCGGCCCCGCAATCACGCCGATTCCGTACAATTCCGAGTTCAAGTGCTATGACGGCATGCACAACTGGAACCAGCTCCAGCCGGCGCCCTATGACGGCATGTACAAGTTCCCCAGCGTGACTGCTGTGGATGCCAATGGTAAGCCTAGCGCATCGAATTGCACCATCTGCACCGCGGACCCAGTCCCCGCGCCAGACCTGTACCACGGCATACCGCAACTGCCGGCCGGCAAGTATGTTGTGGAAGTGGTACTGCCGCCAGGCTATGAACTGGTCAAGGAAGAGGACAAGAACATCCTCATTGGCGACAACTTCATCGCTCCGGTTACTCAGGAGTTTGGCGGGTTGGCCAACATCTTCATCATCCCCGACCAGGCCTCGGTGGCTTCTTCTCAGCAATACCCTGGCGCCGGTTACAACGCCAACAACGCACAAAATCCAACCCAGAGTCTGGGAACTACGCCTATGAACGGCATCGTCCCGGGCTTTATCCCTGAGCCTATCTGGCCTTGCGTCGGCGAAGCGCGCATTGTTCCCGACTACATCAGCCTTTACCCGCAATCGAAGCAGGTCGCGCCGTTCGCCGGCGCTACCCGCAACCTGTGCGACCGGAAGGAAGTCACCCTTGGCGACCAGATGGGGGCCATTGCCAAGTTCTACATTTACACCTCGGCGCATATCGCTTCCAAGTTCACCGGAGGCATCACCGACGACTACACTTCAGAATTCGATCCCTTCTCTCCGCAGTTCGGCGAGAAGTTCGCTCCGCCTGACATGCCCGTCTCGGTTAAGGACTGGACGGGGAACGAAATCTCCCGCGTGTATGCGGACCAATGGGGATCCTACGACGGCATGACTTACTCAACGTGGGAAGTGAACCCGCCGAACCCGACCGGGTACGCTCCCTCGGTGATGGTGATGTGCATGAACGACCCCGGACCGATTCCCGGCCCCGGTGGAACCATGATTACCGACCCGTTGTTTGCCGTTGGCTACAGCCAGTTCTGCTATGAACTACCGTTCATGCCCGGAACAACGCAATATCTCGATACACCGGTTGTGCCTACCTCTGCCTTCGCCGGCGCGGGATACAACAATGTCGACTGCGCCTATCCCGCTGCTACACCGGCGGTCAGTGAGGTCGACGGCGATGGTGTTGGACCATGGGTGAGCGCTGCTGGACACACGCTAACCATCAATGCGCTTGGAGACCAGATGGTGCCGAACTATGCCTACTCCGGGCCGTCTGCTACCACCGCTCCATACAACCAGAAGACCATCCTCCGCCACTATGGCTTTGGAGGTACGCAGGGAACCGGTTCTGTGACCATCGGGGGAGTCAATGCGCCGGTCACAAGCTGGGGTGACACATCGATCACCGTCTCGGTGCCCAGCGGCGTATCGAATTGCGCTGTCCAGCAACAGGCGCAATACGGCGGGCCCGCGAACAGCACCACCTATGCGAAGTGCGGCCAACTGGTCATCACGGCAGGCAACGGCAAACAGTCCATCGATTCCGTTACTGTGACCATTGGCGGAAAAGCTCCAACTCACGTCCTCGCCTCCGGCTTGATCCAGAGTGCGATTGACGCGGCTGCACCTGGCGACTTGATCATTGTGGACCCAACTTGCAACGCCGCTGCTTCTTCCGGCGTGGCATGCTCCGCCCCGGGTGTGACTCTCAAAACCAACGCAACCCACGATGAGTTGTTGCTGATGTGGAAGCCTGTCCGGCTGCAAGGCGTCGGCGCGGCATCCAGCGTCATCAACGCGAATACTCACCCCGCGGGCAAACTCGATCCCTGGCGCCAGCACGTCAACTGCCTGTTTGGCTTGAGTCTTCAAGGGACGCCCATAACCAACGCACCCAGTGGAACCACACCGGCGAATCCCTACGATCCGACCGGAGCTGTAGCTTGCCCGGCGACCGGCTGGAAGTACTTCAAGGCGTTCGACGGGGCAAACGCTCAAGTCGACCCGCTACCGGCAGAAGCCATCATCGGATGGGACGCTTCGCTCAATGGCAACCTGGCCCAACTGTTGCAAGAGCCATCCTTGATGGGCGCGCTCGAAGGCGCCGGAATTACCGTGCTTTCGAAGGGCGTCAACTTCGCGGCCCCCGGAATCATCGGATCTACCGAGGGAGCGTTCCCAACTGGCACCACCTTGCTCACCGGTCCCGTGACTGCGAGCGGCATATACACCGACGGCGTAGGCGATGCCAATCCGCTCTGCCATACCAGCAGCGCGAACACCACAAATCCGTTCCCCAGCAACTACCAGTGCAACCCGTCGAGCATCGACGGAATCGGCATCACCGATAGTTCCCAGGGCGGCGGCGGCATCTTCGTCCACGCCTGGGCCCATAACCTGCAAATCGCCAACAACCGGATCTACGACAATGCAGGAACTCTCTCTGGAGGCATCAACCTCGGCCAGGGTGAGTTTGCGCCTGAAATTCTTCAGGGCTCTGCCACAACCCTAGTCCCCGGCTCCTGCGTCACCTCGGGTACGATTCCCACCAACGCGCAGTTGCCCTATTGCGCGAACCTGAACGTGAACATCCACAACAACAACATCTCGTTGAACTCTTCTACCGGTGACGAACTGTTCTCCGGCACCCCGGCTGGGGCGGGCGGCGTGAGCATCTGCACCGGCTCCGACTACTACAAGTTCAACTACAACTGGGTCTGCGGCAACCTGAGCAGTGGAGATGGCGGCGGCGTCGCTCACATGGGATTCACCTATAACGGCGACATTGAGCACAACTCCATCCTGTTCAACCAGAGTCTTAACCCCACGATTCCAGCCAACGGTGGCGGCTTGATACTCATGGGCACGCCTGACATCGCTCCGCCATGCGGTGCGACGACCGACCAGGATTGCGTGTCTGGGCCGAACACGGTTCTGCCCAGCGACGGAGTCGGTCCTAACCTGATCGTTAATGCCAACCTCATCATGGGCAACGCAGCGGAATCCGGCAGCGGCGGCGGCCTGCGCCTCCAGAACGTAAACGGTTCGGACGTGCTCGCCTTCCCGACCACGCCGGCCCTGTGGTTCTCACCGACGATTACCAACAACATCATCGCGGACAACGTTGCCGGCTGGGATGGAGCGGGAGTCTCGCTGCTTGACGCGCTGAGCGCAAACATCGTCAACAACACGATTGTTTCCAACTCGACGACGGCTTCGGCTGGAATTCTGTTCACCACCATCGGCGCTCCCCTGGCCAGCTCCTCGGGAACCAACTGCATTATCGGCACCGAGACTTCGTGCCCTCAAGTCTCGGGACTGGTGAGCGTCCAAAACAGCGCGATCCTGTCGGCCAATCTTCCTGCGACCATCACTTGCCCCCCAAATCACTATTCGGGTGCAACCGCAAAGAACGGAACATGCCGGACATTCTCTTATCCGTTGCTCGAAAACAACATCTTCTGGCAGAACAGTGCGTACTACATCGGCGTTGGCGCAGTCAGCAACCAATTCCAGCAAGATGTGGTTTCGCTCTATAGTGCCTTTACTTCGAACCTGGCGCCGACCCAGCCCCAAACCGACGCCACAACGGCAAACGGCGGCGGCGCCACCATCACCGGAGGCACAGGCGCCTGCGTTCCGGCCAGCTTCTGGGACATCGGCGTGCGCGGCGACATGACTGTAAATGGCCATGAGTCTGGCGTTACGCTCAACCCGACATACTCGGTGCTTACCAGCACCACGGGCTATGCAGCAACCAACATTTCAAGCAACCCGAACTTTACCAGCCAGTATTGCGACGGCTCGCGGCAACCACCCGAGTTTGGGCAGTCCGGTTGGCAGGTACCGGCGGGTGTCTCAGACGCCACCGTGCCCAACCCCATCTTCAACCTGACTCCGGTTGCCACAGTCGACGAGGGCAACAACTGGATCAACATGCGCTGGGGACCGCTGTCGCTGTTGAACCCGGTCACCAACACACAACTTGCCGACTATGAGTTGACATTTGGCTCAACGGCCATCGATTACGTCCCGGACAACGCTACAACCCATCCAGTTGCTACGATTCCGACCCTGGCCAAAGATTTCTTCGGAAATCTAAGACCTGACCCCAACAACCTGAAGTTCTTTGACGTTGGCGCAACCGAGTTCCAGGGAGTGATCCAAAATCCGACACTGATCTCGATCTCTCCCGCCTCCGGTGTGAGAGGAGATACCCCGGTTGTAGTCACTCTCACCGGCACAAACCTGACCGGTGCGACTGCGATTACGGTTACCGCCGCCACTGGCGTAGTCGTCAGCAACCTCACCGTGGTGAACCCCACAACTATCACAGCCACGTTCACCATAGCTGCGAGTGCTACCGTCTCGGCCAGAGAAGTGACCGTGACTACGGGTGGCGGAACCAGCAATGGTGTCACGTTCACTGTGACCGCCCCGTCGCTGACTGCAATCAATCCGATCTCTGGTACGCGTGGCAGCACCGTTCCGGTTACGCTCACAGGTGTTGGCCTTACTGGCGGCACAGTGGCCATCACCGGAGGGAGCGTTACGATCAGCGGAGTGACTGTCGTAAACGACACAACGATCAAGGCGAACTTTGCCATCGCTGGGTCCGCGGCGCTATCCCCCAGGAGCGTCACGGTAATTGCTCCGGGTGGAACCACAAACGCTGTGGTCTTCACCGTGGTCAATCCGCCGGCTCCGACAGTGACTTCGATCGCTCCCGCAACTGGGGTTCGCGGCACTACGGTTTCTCCGGTGACCATTAACGGCAGCAACTTCACGGCCACGGGAACAACTGTGACGATCGCTGGCGGAGGCGTGACAATCGGCGCTGTGACTGTCGATCCCTCAGGGAACTTCCTCACAACGTCCTTTACGATTACAGCAAGCGCGACAGCCTCGGCCAGAACCGTCACGGTGACAACACCTGCCGGAACCGCGACGGGGACGTTCACGGTGCAAGGGCCGACGTTAACATCCGTAGCTCCAACCTCGGGCGTACGCGGCACAACGGTTTCACCACTGACACTCACCGGCACTAACCTCGTCGGTGTTGCTGCAGGCGGTGTGACTGTAAATGGCACCGGCGTAACCTGCACCGGCGCCTCATCAACCGGCACCGTGGTCACCGCAAACTGCACGATCACGGCTGCCGCTGGACTTGGCGCCAGAACCGTAACCGTCACAACCTCCATCGGAACCGCTACCGGGGCGTTCACGGTGACGGGAGGAACGGCGGTATTCTCCGCTCCGAACCTTCCCTTGACGACTGGGGGCGGGACAATGACCAAGACCGGTACGATCACGGTCTCCAACTCAGCCACGGGAGCCACGGCAGGCCCGCTCACACTCACCGCGCCTCCAACGATTGCCAAGACTTCCAATGCCAGTGGTGGAAATGGAACATTCTCCATCACCGGTGGAACGTGCGGAAATGGAACAGTTATCACCCCCGCCGGAGGCCCCACCCCCACCTGCACCATCATCGTGCAGTACACCGGCGAGACAAACACGACCACAGCTGATGGGGCTGTGACCATTACAGACACGGGAGCGCTTACCGCAACGCAAACGTCCGCGGCCTTCCCGGCCAACTAACTCAACCGGCAGGGCCGGAGATTCAAACCAGGATCTCCGGCACCTTCACCAGTACCGAGGCACTTGATGACTCGATTGATGATTTCTTTGAAACCAAGAGTGACAGCATGCACAAACTTTGCCTTGGCGGCAGGGATCCTCATGGGCAACATGCTGGGCCTGCCACTGGTTGCCCAATCGACTGCCCCAGCGCCGGCGACGGCGGCTGGCACAGCCGCCCCCCTTCCCCCGGCACAGGCCGTGGCTCCTGCCCTGGCTGGCGCCACGCCTGCTCCGGCTCAGGCCGCGAAACCCGCGGCAGCTATGAAGCCCTATCGAAATCAGCCCGATCGGATAGCGAAGCGCGAGGCGGCGTATTACGAGGCCGTGTGGGGGATCGCAGATCCTAACATCAAAGCAGTCGAGTCGGGCGTGATCCTTCGGTTCAGCTACCGCGTTCTAGACCCGCAGAAGGCCAAGCCGCTGGACGACAAAAAGCTTAACCCCGTTCTGGAGAGCCCGGAGAAGGGGGTCAGACTTGTGATCCCGTCCATGGAGAAGGTCGGGCAACTGCGCCAGGCCCCCTACGAAATCGACGCCGGAAAGTCTTACTGGATGGCGTTCTCGAACAGCGGCCGCCTAGTCAAGCCGGGAGACCGCGTAGACATTGTGATTGGTAGTTTTCATGCGCGAGGACTTCTGGTCGAATAAGCTTCGCAACAAAAACACTCTCAATACGAGAAAGGGCTGTTGATGAACAGGAACCGATTTGCAAAACAAATGACCGTTGCAGTTGGATTCATTTCTCTGCTTGTCGCGCCAGGCATTGCTCGCGCGCAGAACCCTTTGCCCGGTTCGGCGCGGGCTCCGATGACGGCTAAGCCTGGGGCGCAACCAACGACAAGCCGTCCCCCTGTAAACGATTTTGCCGGGTTGAGTTACACCGACGATCAGAAGGCGGCAATTGACAAAATTCATCGGGATTCGGAGTCGCGTCAGGAAACGGTTTTGAAGGACAACAAGCTAACAGCGGACCAAAAAGATGCCATGCTTTTGGGGTATGCCCGTTTAGAGGCTGGCGCGATCTTCAGGGTGCTGTTGCCCGACCAGCAAAGACAAGTCCGCAAGAAGATACTGGCCCGTCAAGCCGCAGATCGCGCGCCGCAGAAGAGGCAGATCCCGCAAGGCTAAATATGACTGCCACGGTTACCTTCAACAAGGACGTTACGGCGTGGGGATGGCAACTGAGCGGAACGAAGTACAGATTGGCTGGGCTGGCTTATTGTGGGGTTAGTCCCACCTTAATTGAGAAAGGACGAACAGATGTTGCGAAAGTTAGTGGCAATTAGCTTCACCTTGGTGTTCGCAAACTTGGTTGCAGGGGCGGTGGACACTTCTCCTGCGCGCGCCAACATTTCCGCTGCAGAGATCGTAAACAGAAACATTGCGGCACGTGGAGGGCTGCAGGCGTGGCGAGCGGTCCAAACCATCTCAATGAAGGGGAAACTTGGGGCTGGCGGAAATCAGCGTGCCACTCTTCCCGTTCCCCCTCCAGACAAGAAAATAGCAGCAATCCCGACTGACCCGCGCCCAAAGGAGGAGGTTCAACTGCCATTCACGATGGAGATGCAGCGGCCCCGGAAAGTGCGGTTTGAGATACTGTTCAAGGGACAGACTGCTTTCCAGGCCTACGATGGCGTAAACGGCTGGAAGCTGAGGCCATATCTCAACCGCCTTGAGGTCGAGCCCTTTACCGCGGACGAGTCGCGCATTGCATCGATGCAACCGGACCTCGATGGCCAATTGGTCGACTACGCGGCGAAGGGAACTGCTATCGAACTTGAAGGCATGGAAAAGGTGGATGGCCGCGACGCCTACAAGCTCAAGCTCACCATGAAGGACGGGCATTCACAGCACGTTTGGATTGATGCTGAGACCTTCCTTGAAGCCAAGACTGAAGGAACGCCGAGGCGGCTCGACGGGATCGAGCATCCTGTTGAGGTCTACTACCGCGATTACAGGCAAGTAAACGGTCTTCGGATTCCCTTTGTTCTGGAAACGAAGGTCCTGCCGGTGGGGAAGCCGGGGTCGCGGGCCGAAAACACTTCGGTGCCAGTTGAGAGGATTGCTATCGAAAAAGTCGAGGTGAACCCCAAACTCGATGCATCGCTCTTCTCGAAGCCAGAGGTCCAGACCGCATCGAATCGCCGCTAGGGAGAAGAGGGAGTGATTGGATTGGTATTCGCTCGCACATAAACGCGGATGTGTGCGCCAAACCGACGAAGACTGTTTGACCCACCATTGGAGCGTAATTACACCGCTTTTCCCAATGTAATTCAAACAGAGCGGGAGAGGCGATCTCAAGAGGGGGCACATTTGATCCTCCTGGAAGATGGTTGCAGTGAGCGAATTCGATCCGGATAGTCCCTACGAAGGTTTATTGATCGAAGTGGGCCGATCGCCCCTCACAGGCAAGTGGCACGCTCGTATAACGACGCGCCATGGCGTATATTATTACTCCCCGCCTTGGGATACAGAGAGCGAGGCTATGGATTGCAAAGAGTGCGCCCTGGAGGCTATTCGGCGAAACTTCCTGAAGGGAGTCGATATGCCGTTCCGCGAGTGAATTAACCGGGGAACAGATTGATGGAATATCGAATAAGAGTTGCGGTCCAATTCAGTTCCGACTGCCGTGAAACTGCCGGTTTGGTTGATATCGCCAAGTTGGGTAAAAACCCTCCCCGCATCGCGGCAAGCAACCCGCCCGCGACATCGGATTTTACTATCATAAGTTCGGGAGCTATCCACCCAACGTAGACGCATTAGTCAATACCAACGGGATTTCATTCAAGAGAGACACTATTTTATTTGCGTGAGTACCGGCCAGGCCGGGGTCTAACCACTCTGCACCGTGCTAATAAGGCGACTATGAAGATCGGGCGACTGGCAAGTGTAGTGATGACCGCGATCCTGCTGTTGGCGGGATGCAAGAATTTCTTCAATGTTCCTACTACCACCGGCTGCACCGCCAACTGTACAACAACAACGATATCCAGCGGCGTCTTCTACGTACTGAATTCGAATGCAGGCCAAGTTGAGATTGCCGGCTACTCGATCGTGAACAGCAAGTTAACAGCGCTCACGGGCAGCCCGAACATCTTACCCTCTGGGCCCTATGCCATTGCAATTGCGCCCAATGACAGCTTCCTCTATGTAAGTACGCAGTCCGGCATTTACCTCTATACGATAGGCTTGGGTGGCGCGTTGACGCTGGCCAGCACAACTCCCATTTCCACCGACTTTGCTGCGACCAGCATGCAGGTAGACATGACCGGCTCCTGGCTGGTGGTGGCTTCCGGATCGGGATATCTCTATGCCGTTCCCATTAGCCCCTCAACAGGAAAGCCGACCGGTACCGTGCAGCAAGTATCGCTCGGTGGAATCCTGCCGCGACAGTTGAAGATCTCGCCAGATAACAACAATGTCTTCGTCGCCCTGGGTGGAAGCGGCACGGAAGTGATCCCATTCTCAGCCACAAGCACTAACCCGCTGCCAGAAACGGCACCGGTCCCAATCGCCGTTAAGGGGCAGGGAGGGGCTGCCCTCTCGGTGGCCGTGGATCCTGCCGGCCAACTGCTGTTCATTGGCGAAACCCTGGGGACATTCACGAGCGGCAACACAGGTGTACTGCGTGCCTTTCTCTACAGCTCGCTCAGTGGCACACCGACTGAAGTTACAGGCTCTCCCAACGGGAGCGGTGGGTTGACACCTGTATCCATCCTGCCCACCGCCTACGGCGGCTACGTCTATGTCGCCAATTCGACAGTCAGCAATAGTTCCACCGGCAACATTGCCGGCTTCGCGATCTCAGCCTCATCGAACGCCTACTCCCTCACGTCACTTAGTGGCACAACCGCAGCCGGCACCACACCGGCGGATCTGGCAGAGGACTCAACCGGATCCGTTGTGCTACTGGTGAATTCTGGTGGAAGTCCGGATCTAGATGTGTATACCTTCGACACAACGACTCTTGGCAAGCTGGACTCCGCGTTGACATTCTCCACAGGAACAGACCCCGTCGGTGCACTCGCCATAGCTGCCGCGCCATAGGTCAACCGCATATCTGGCGGCGCCTGAATCCCGTCTGCAGATGATACCTGGTTGCCTGGCCAGAGTGGCTCATGTCGAAGGTAGTCAATCTTCCGCTATGGCTGCGGAGACACGGGACTCTGGTTTTGATTTTGATTCTGGTTTTGATTCATCTGACGGCGTTGTTGGAACAACTGCTGCATATCGGAGATCATCTGTTCCGTGCCCTGCGCTGGAGTTGACCCGGCAGTCGGGCTGGGGGCGGGCGGTTCAGAAGTTGAAGCGGGCGCGGCGGTCTTGTCGCCGGGGGAAGAAGGTGCTTCAGCAGCGGCGGATGGTTGATCCGTGGCCGGTACTTGAGCGGCGGGTACTTGAGCCGGGTTGGCGGCCGGCGCATTCTCGACGGGTGCGGCTGCGGTGTCCTCCGTCTCAGGAACTGAGGGCGCCTCTTCGGGAGTCGCATGGTTTTCGTCGGGAGATAAAGAAGCAGACCTGTTTTGACGGCTCTGCAGCCACGCACGGCGCGCTGCTGACGGGGACCGATCATTAGCGGAATCATGAACGCTCGCTGTCTCGGTTGGACGAAGCATCAGAAGAACGGACTCAATCTTCTGCGGGTCCGTGTCCGACGATCCAATTACAAAATTGAAGTCCGTTCCGCTCAGCAGCGATTCCAGCACCTGCCGCGCAGGGCCCGGGCCCAGTTCCTCGAATACTCTGCTTCCAGCCGCGCCTTCTGGAATATCGACCTGTACACCGACGCACGTATGCACAGCGGCCAATACGCTACCCAGTGTGGAGTTGTCCGCCGAGATGGTCAGCTGGTCGCCGCTGCAAGTAACTTTGGGCACCTTTGGCGGCATTTCGGCTAGTGCTGCCGAAGGCGTTCCAGCGGAGTCCTGGCTGGCTTCCTGAATTGCTTCGCCGATTGGAACGGGCGTCCCCTGCGCTCTGCAAGCAGGCGCGGAGAGCGCGGCCAGGAGCCCCCAGAAAAGGAGCCGATTCGCATTGTTGATAGCCATCATCCACCTCTTGGGCCGCCTTCGATTTATCACATTGTGCTGACTTAGTATAGGCTCAACCATCATTCACGTGCTGCCGAAAGCGCCAAGACTGGTTGGGACTTCTGGCTTTCGTCTACGGTAGCCCTCGGTTGCGCCAACGGTTCCGTCAATGATCTGCTTCTCCAAAACTCATAGATCAGGGGATAGATCAGTAACTCCAGGATGAACGATGTAAAGATGCCGCCCACCATGGGTGCGGCAATTCGCTTCATCACGTCGGAGCCAGCCCCGATCGACCACATCACCGGAAGCAGACCGATGCAGGTAGTAGCAAAAGTCATGAATTTTGGTCGCAGCCTCTTTGCTGCGCCGTAGACGATGACCTCCCTTAAATCGGCCAGGGTTTCGAGACGGCCGCTTGTTCGCGCTTCTTCATAGGCAAGATCGAGATACAGAATCATGAAGACGCCTGTTTCGGCATCGATGCTGAGGAGGGCGATGATGCCTACCCACACGGCCACACTTAGGTTGTAGTGGAGTAGATAGAGAGCCCAGACCGCTCCTATTGCGGAAAAAGGAACGGCTAAGAGAATGATCGTTGTCTTGATGAACGAACGGGTATTCACATAGATCAGTAACATGACCAGAGCGATTGTTGCAGGAACAACAGTTTGTAAACGGCGATTCGCACGCTCGATGGACTCGAATTGGCCTGCCCAGGAGATAACATACCCGGGCGGTAACTTGGTCTTCTCATGTAACACACGGCCAGCCTCGGCGATATAACTGCCGGGGTCGCGATTTGCGAGGTCGACATAGACGTACCCGGTCAACAGACCGTTCTCGTCTCGCAGCATGGCTGGGCCAGTGCTAACCTCGATCGTTGCCAATTCACCGATGGGCGCCTGATGCTGTCCGCTGCCATATACCAGGATGTGGCTTATGGAATCGACATCGCCGCGAAAATCGCGCATGTAGCGGACGTTTACAGGGTAACGTTCCGCGCCATTATAGACTGTTGAGACATTTTCGCCTCCAACCGTATTGTTGAGAGCCTCCTCCGCCTTTTCCACACTGATTCCATACCTTGCAAGTTGGTCGCGCTGCCAACGAATGTCGAGAAAGTATCCCTCGTTGGTGTGTTCGGCAAACACTCCGCGAGTGCCGGGGACCGATGGGAGAATTGCCTGAACCTGTTTTCCGATCTCTTCGATAGTCTTTGGGTCATCCCCGGAAATCTTCAGCCCCACAGGCGTCCGAATGCCGCTCGTCAACATATCGATGCGGCCCTTGATTGGCATGGTCCATGCATTGCGCAATCCAGGAACCTGAATTGCCGCGTCCATATCGCTAATAAGTTCTTCGGTGGATATGGTGTCTGGAGTGAAATGGCGAAGAACGCGTTTTGCCCATTCCGGGGCCCAGGCGGAGTACCAGGTGTCAACCCTGCGCCACTGCGATCTGGGCTTTAACGTGATCAGGGTCTCGAGCATGGAAAGTGGAGCGGGGTCGGTAGCAGTTTCTGCACGGCCCGCCTTGCCAAGCACTTGGTCTACCTCGGGGAACTGCTTCAAAATCAAATCGGTTGTCTGCAGCACACGGTGGGCCTGCGCAATGGAAATGCCGGGCATTGCGGTTGGCATGTACAGAATCGCGCCTTCGTCCATCGGCGGCATGAATTCCGATCCCAACGCGAGTGCCACGGGAACCGTAACTGCGATCAATACGGCAGCCGCCGTAAGAACAATCCATTTTGAGCGCAAGGTCCACCGAACTGCCGGCTCGTAAAGGCGCATCAGGAATCTGCTGACTGGATTCTGTTCTTCCGGCCGGATGCGTCCTACCAGCAATGCGTTGACGAGTCTGCAGGCCCAGAGCGGGCGGAAGTCGAACCGCTTCACTCTTGTCAGGAGGAGGCGAAGCGCCGGGTCCAGCGTGATCGCCATCGCTGCGGCGACTATCATTGCGAGAGTTTTTGTGTATGCCAGGGGACGAAACATTCGTCCCTCCTGACCCTGGAGGGTAAGTACTGGAAGAAACGAAATCGCGATCACCAGCAAGGCGAAGAAAGTAGGGCCTGCAACCTCTTTGACTGCGCCAAGAACGACGTCTCGATGCCTTCCAGGGCACCCGGCCTTCTGCCACTTCTCAAGTTTCTTATGCGTCTGTTCAACCACTACGATTGACGCATCGATCAACTCTCCGAAGGCAATCGCCACGCCCGCAAGGGACATGACATTGACATCGATTCCCATCATTCGCAATGGAATGAATGACAGCAACACCGCTGCCGGCATGGTTACCAGGGGAACGGCGGCGCTGGGGAAGTGCCACAGGAAGACGAGAATAATGAGCACTACTGTAACGACAACTTCGAGAATCGTCACCTGCGAACTTCTGATCGTGCGATGAATCAGCTGCGAGCGATCGTAAATAGGGACGATGCTGACACCTTGGGGCAGGCTCGGCTCGATCTCTTTCAGCTTGGCTTTGACGTGGTCGATCACCTCAAGGGCATTCTCTCCGCTGCGCATTACCACGACTCCGGAGACCACTTCTCCGGCGCCGTTCAGGTCGGTGATTCCGCGACGCAAGTCTGGCCCCTCGACGACTTCGCCCAGGTTCTTGACTCGAATTGGAGTCCCATCTTCCGAACTCGCGACCACAATGTTTTCGAAGTCTTCAATCGAGGTTGCGTATCCCCTGCCGCGGACCATGTACTCGGTTCCGCCAAAGTCGAGTAAGCGGGCGCTGGTCTCGTTGTTTCCTTCGCGCACAGCATTGACGACCTGAGAAATCGGTATGCCATAACCTTGCAGCCGGTTCGGATCGAGGTTCACCTGATATTGCCGGGTGTATCCCCCAACGGGCGCAACATCGGCAACGCCGGGAACCGACCTGAGATGGTAACGCAGTTTCCAATCCTCGTAAGAGCGAAGCTCAGCCAGGCTATGCCGGCCCGTGGTATCGACCAGCGCATATTGAAACACCCAGCCAAGGCTGGTCGCATCCGGTCCCAGCTCTGTCTTTGCACCCTCGGGTAGCCGCGACAGCACACCGGCCATGTATTCCAGGGTCCGCGAGCGCGCCCAGTAAAGATCAGTGCCGTCATCGAAGATTACATATACATATGAGTATCCAAAGTCGGAGACACCGCGCACAGTCTTGACGTGAGGGGCGCCCAGCATCGCGGTAACAATCGGATAAGTGATTTGAGACTCTACGAGGTCGGGGCTCCGATCCCATCGCGAGAGAATGATCACCTGGGTATCTCCCAGGTCGGGAATAGCGTCCAGATGGGTGTGCGCAATCGACCACCATCCCCAGCCGCAACCGATTGCCACGGCCAGAAAGATGAGCAGCTTATTGCGAACGGAAAAATCGATAACCCGATCGATCACTGTTGAAGCCTCCACTCAGGCGGCTCATTTGGCCTGCCTTCAGCGCAAAGTCCATTCGAACGGTCTCGGCTAAGGCCGAATGCCGCAGAGCACCGTCCAAGCGGGCAGGGAATCAGTTCATTGGGTGATCCATGGCCGTCTTCGCCGAGGAAGCTGCCCGGGTTGTATTACCGGGATTGGCAGCAATCTGCAACCGGCTTTCCGAGTCCACCAGGAAGGTACCGGCTGCTACGACGGACTCGCCCTCCCGCAATCCGCTCACAATCTGAACGCGATCGTTCATGCGCAAACCCGTCTTAACTTCGCGAGCCTCGAAATGGCCGGCGGATGTCTCGACAAACACGCGCTTCGACAAACCGGAATCGACAACCGCGTCGGCAGGAACGGTTAGACCCGCAGGCATTGAAGTCGCCAGTTCGACATTCACGAACATGTCGGGACGAAGCTTGAACCCTGGGTTGTCGACTTCCAATCGCGCTTTCAGAACGCGGGTGGCGGGATCCACCTCGGGGAGCACATTGCTCACGCGCGCCTCGAAGATCTCTCCCGTGCTCTGGAGAATTACGCGAGCCATGGCGCCGGGCCGCAAAGCCATTGCATCCTTGCCGAAGACTTCCGCGAGAATCCAAACCCGGCTAAGATCGGCGATGGTGTACATATCCATGTACCTTTCGAAGCGAACGCCGGGCGAGATATTTCTGGAAAGGATGAAGCCGTCCGTGGGCGATACGACATACACATTCTCCGGTATTTTGTGGTTTGAGCTGATCTCTTCGATTTGGGAGTCGCTCATACCGAGGTTCCGAAGCCGGTCCGCCCTGGCTTGCGCGCTGGTAGCGCCCAGCGTGGTGGAAGGCGCGGTATTGTCCTTTGGCGGGCTTTGCGCCCCTGGAGTGCGTTCGTTTGCCGAGAGATAACCGCCGGCCACGGAAAGGAAATCCGGGGAATAGACGACGGCCAAATGCTGGTCCTTCATGACATGGTTGCCCACGGCGTCATCGTGAGTCTCTTTCACGAAACCGTCTGTGCCGAGGTTGACGCGATAAACTCGGGTCTGATCGGCGGCGACTCTGCCAAAGAACCTGATCGTACCCTGCCCATTCCCTGCTTCGACTTTTGCCAGCCGAATTCCATAAAGTTGCTGGGTGCCTGGGTCGATTTGCACTGCTCCGGGCAATGAATCCTCAGCGGGAAGCAATGAGTGGCCGGCCTCTTCGGCATACACCGGTTCCAGCGCCATTCCGCAATCCGGGGCAGTGCCCGGCTTATCGGAGCGATAGGCAGGATGCATCGGGTCCACCCAGTAGAGTACCCGGCGCGTTTGAGGCAGCGTGGAACCTGGGTGGTGAGTGGCAAATGCCAATCCGCCGAGCGCGGCTGCGACGATGGGAAAGATATAGATCCGTTTGCGCATAAATTTAATCCCCTTTTATGGGAGCGTGTGCCGGGCGGGATTTACAACCTGCCACCATTGAATACGACATTTCAGACGTTTAGGATCTGCTTCTCTTCAAGGGTAATGCGGCCGTCGAAGGCGCTTTAAAAGCTGTCAGATCATCCACGATTTTAGAACCCGTGTCTTTGCTTTTGAGCAAACAAGCGATGACCAGCACTGCTTAACGTACAAATTCGCGTTTTCTGTCGAGGAAATCCCTGCCGTCTTTGCGTTGAAGCAAAGACTGGGGCTGAACTTGGGGTGTTTTGTGTTCTTGTCGGGGTCGCTCCGGAGATTGTTCCCCAGCTCCGGTCTTAATGGCGGCCAGCGAATCAACCGCGGCAAATCAAGTCTCAGCACTATGCAAGTTTGATGCAAAGACACTGAAAATGGAAATTATTGTTTATTGCGATCAACCTTGACTTGACGTAAGACATGATTCGTGGTAATGTTCTCTCGGGTGGTGTGACTTCCAATCGCGCCCAATATTTGCTAATGTTTATTGCCAGTCCATTCCTGGCCGGTTCAGCCAAATGCAGATGCCCTGACAACATCGGGGCTCTGAAGAGCATTCGCACGTCGGTACACACTTACCATAGATGTGTCTGTCAAGGAAATGCAATTTGGATGCAGATATTCCCTACCTGTGTCCATTGATTTTCACAGGTCGCTGTATCTCGGATTTGGGGTCCTCAGGAACAGCTAGAAAGTGCGTATATGGGGGGGGTCGTGGCGACAGAACGCTTGTCGGTGGAGAAACAGTTTGCTGGGGGGATTCCAAGATTTGATTCAAGTCTAGCGGAACGCGTCGTTCTTATGTGCGCCTCTGCGCTTTTCACAGGTCTTACCCAGCATGAGTGCATGGAGATTGCTTCGTGCGCAAGGGCGCGTACTTTCGCGCGAGACGAACTCCTGTATATGCAGGGGCAACCGGTTCACAATACGGTGTTGATTCAATCGGGCAGCGTAAAAAGTACTCAAATCAGTCCCGGCGGTGATGAGGTAATCCTGTGGATGAACGGATCGGGCGATGCCATGGGAGTGCCTGGCGCTGGGGCATCTTGCAGCCATACTTGCTCTGCTCGCGCGATGGAGCAGTGCAGGGCACTGACCTGGGAATACGCCAAACTTCAAAACATACTGGCGGAGTACCCGCAGATCAGAAAAAACATCAGCCAGATTCTGTCCAACCGGCTCAGCGAACTTGAGGAACGATTCCGCGAGGTTGCAACTGAGAAGGTCGCCAAGCGTGTAGCTCTAGCTCTGCTGAGACTGCTGAAGCGTATTGGCAGGCAGTCCCCCGGTGGCATCGAGGTGTCTCTCTCCCGCGAGGAACTTGCCCAGATGACAGGCACTACGCTCTTCACGATTAGCCGCCTCCTTTCGAAATGGGGAGAACAGGGCTTTGTCGTGCCTCGCAGAGAAGCGGTGCTCATAAAAGATCCTGGGCGTCTGCTTCAGTTAAGCGGCGAGGAAGACTACTGATCCCGGTACTGCCATGCTTCCGATGAGCATCGTCTCATCGGAGGCGCTGGCTGCTTGCAAGGTGACGCCAATGGGGGCGAACCTGTCGATGCTTACTGCGCGCTCTGCCTTGCAGGCAGGGTGTGCGTCGATGTCATTGGCCCCTCCAGCACGGATCGATTCAAAACTTGAACCCCGCCAGCATCGGTTTGGATTACTTAGCGTGTTATCTGTAGAACCACGCCAGATCCTCCTAAATGGGCGATTCAATGCGTGGCCGTTTGGTCAAGCCCTACAAATAATTCCAATTACTTGCGCGAATTTTATTCCCCATGAGCGCGACCGTCGAATGTCAGTTGCGTTTAACCGATCGGCAGATGACCGTGCCAAGCACACGCGTGATACAAAGCGGAATAAAAAAGTTCGTAGCCACCAGGATTTGGTGTCCCCGCATCGTCGCATGCGGAAGGAGAATTCAATGCATTCATTCAATAAGATACTCAGGAGCCTGGCAGGCGGATTCGCGATCCTGAGTCTCTTTGCTCCGTTATGCGGACCATCGCTCCATGCGCAACAGAAAGTGGATGAGCAGGTCATCGATAGGCAAACTCTGGAAAGCTTGCTGAAAAGAGTGGATCAGCTGGAAGCCCGGGTCGCGCAACTCGAAGCCGAAAAGCAGCAGGCTTTCGCCGCCAATTCAGCATCCAGTTCAACTCCCGAGAATTTTCTGTCAGCGTCACCCGAGGTCACAGCCATGGCGCCG
>Ga0302274_10001808_pt1 | contig 20087 bp, 3 predicted proteins | sample III_Bog_N2_1_FD_198755 | JGI IMG/M metagenome (GOLD analysis project Ga0302274, IMG submission 198755) | Peat permafrost microbial communities from Stordalen Mire near Abisko, Sweden - III_Bog_N2_1 | ecosystem: Environmental > Terrestrial > Soil > Wetlands > Peat | place: Sweden: Abisko...
ATTATTAAAGTACATGAAGAACATAATAAAGAAATAACACAAAAAAACTCAAGTCCTCCAGTTTGAGTCATAGAGAACATAGTAACATATAGATCTTGTACTTGTACATGAATTTATATGGAAAGAGGTATACTATTTTATATAGATTTATACTTTTTTATATGTTTAAATGGAGGGATTTGGTGATCAATAGTAAGTCATTGACAAAATTATTTTTACTTTTTCCAATTAATTTAGAATTTTTAGAAAATATATTGATACATAATAAAACAATAGAAAAAGTAGTAAGTGTACATACATTAAAACATTGAGATGTAAAAATAATTGATAATATATTTAGGTCAAATATTTCTGTGGTGAAATTTGCGTGTCCAATTTATGGAATCAATGAGCATAATAATGTTATGTGCAAGATAGATTATTATGTGGATAGAAATAAAGTAATTCAGAGATATATTAAGATTAGAGATAAGATAATGAAGAAGAATTATAGAAGATTGAGATTACCAAAATGTTTGATTAAGAAGATATTCAGCGAACTAATTAATATTTATTTATGCGAGTCTTATTAACTTGTGATATCATAATAATAAATATAAGCTGTACTTGCAGTCATTGCGCCAGATCCACCAGCTGAAAGTACCCATGTAGTGGTTGATATTGAACTGGTATATAATATTCCTCCAGTGAAACCATTTAATGCAGCAGCAGAATTTCCGGCAGACAAAGTGGGATATGGAGTGGAAGAATATGCAGTATTAAATGTGATTGTCATGACAGTTGCTGATGCGGTAGGACTTGTACCAATAGTGAGGGCAATTTTGCCTCCCGAGTCTGTTCCGGTGATAGTAATAGTTGGACTTGTTCCTGCTCCTGTACCGGCTGCGACAGTTGGTGTTCCGGTAGTACCTTTGAAGTGTTGTCCATAGATAGTTTTTGCTGATAAATTTCCTATAGGATCTGCTTGCATGCCTCCATAGTATAATGAAAAAGATTGTGATGCAACTGTTTGTGAGATACTTGCAGTAAGAACTGTTGTTGATGTGAATCCGGTAATAAGTGCGCTTACATTATTTGCGTAGACTATAAGACCGCCAATCATAGAAGAAGTAAACGTAGTACTAACTCCGGTTATAGTTGTTGTCGACTGTGAAGCTGTTCCAGTGGCGTAAGCTGTTGTAGCTGTATTTATTATACCATTTGTATTTGTTATACCATTTACATCTAATGTATTTGTTGGACTTGAAGAATTTATTCCCAAAAATCCTTTGGAGTTCATTACAGATAATGTGGATCCATTAACAATCCATCTTTGTAAATCACCAGTTTGACTTGCTATTCCTTCAATTGTCAATCCGACTTGGGCAGTAGCTGTGCCAATAATTCTTGTATTATATGTGGAAGTATTACCTGAAGAAAATGCTGGTAATGTTGATGTACCTCTACCACCCATCAAAATAACTTCATGCCATCCACCCATTTGCAATGAATCGCCACCAGCTCCTTGCCAAAAGAAGTCACCATATTCACTTTTGATGACACATGCCCCACTAGTACTTGGATATGATCCATTACCTACATTATTAAATATAATTTGTCTTGGAGATCCGGTTGCGGCATTTAATATGACATCACCGCCTTGAAATAATGCTGAATAATTTGTTGTTGCACCAGTTTGGGCATTACATATTAATCCATAAGATGCTGTTTGTGAACCAACTGCACCTCCAGCAATATTCAATGCTACTGATGATGTAGCTGTATCATTTGTGCCTTGTATAGGTGCACCCATAATATTCATGGTTGCTGCTAATGTTGTTGTAACACTTGTATTGGTAGCTGTTAATGTGGGTTGGCCAATATTTATGGCATACATGGAAGTAGCTGTACCAGAAGCTGCAGTATTGTTATCTGTAAATGTGAATGAATTTGTGGACAATAGTGTATTTGTTGCTGGATTGCCAGTTATATTTCCTTGGATGTTTAAATATTTAATGCCTAAATTGCCAGTATTATCCATTTGAATACCACCATAATATATTATGAATGCTTGACTTGCTACTGTTTGAGATTGTGTTGTGGTTAATACAGTAGCACTTGTATAACCAATTATGAATGATTGAATGCCATTTGCATATACGATTACACCACCAACCATAGAACTTGTGAATGTTGTTCCTGATCCGGTAATAGTTGTTGTTGATTGGGAAGCAGTGCCTGTAGCATAAGTTGTACTTGCATTTACTATTCCATTTTTTATTGATATTCCGGTGACACAAGAATTTCCGGAGACATATAATGCTTGTGTTGGGGATAAAGTGTTGATACCGACATAACCAGTTCCACCTTGCACTGTCAAATATGGACTGGATCCATTCACTATGGTAAAGTCGTTGCCGTATGAATTAAAATAACATCTATTTGTGAAAGGACTTGCAGTTGCAGAATTACCGTAACCAAATGTTCCTGATATTACAGCAGAACTATTGTAAAAGTCCATTGATGAAAATCCTGCAGTATTTGTATTCATTAATACACCGATACCATGTGCAGATAAATTTGCATTTACGGTCAATGGTGATGTTGGTGATGATGTTCCAATTCCTATATATCCTGTAGATTGTTGGATTCTCATATATTCTGTATTATTTGTGATAAATGGTAAATCATATGCGGATGTAGTACCAATATTTTGAGTTGAACTTACCGAGTTACCACCCAATGCCCAAACATCTGATGTTGCACCACTTGACCAAGCAACTCCAGTACCAGTTGATGTCATGATTTGTCCATTAGTTCCCACTGAATTATTAGTGTCTATTAGCATTCCACTGACATGAGCATTTATATGAGAAATATTTCCAGAGTTATCTATTTGTGTTCCACCATAATATATTATAAATGTTTGTGAAGAAACTGTTTGGGATTTAGATGATGTTAAAGAAGTGGCAGATGTATATGTTGTGATATATGACATGACTCCATTCGCATACATTATTACGCCTCCAACCATTGCGTTAGTGAATGTGGTTCCTGATCCGGTGATAACAGTTGTACTTTGAGAAGCTGTTCCTGTGGAGTAAGTACTTGAGCCAATAAATAAAGAAGATAATTTGGAATTTATATTATCTAATCCAGTTTGAACAGTTGTTGGAACTGTAGTCCATGAGTTTGATGTAGAAGGTGTGTATGCTAATCCATACGCATCATTTAATCTTACAATAGTGGCACCATTAGTCAAAGTGATACTACTTGAGATTGGCAATGAACTAGCTGTTGCAGTGCACGTGCATCCTGAGCCAGTTCCATTTAATGTTAGAGTTGAAGCAAAAGAAGATTGTAAATTGATGACAATAGAGTTTGTGGAATTTGAGGTAGCTGATATGGTCATTGATCCATTTGTGGCATTTGCTTGAAATATAGTTTGATTGCCTACTAAAGTTGATGCATTTAAAGTGACAGAAGTAGTAGTTTCCATTGCACATCCATTGAGATAACAACTTGTTGCTGTTTGTGTGAAACTTGTGAATATATCGCAAGAGAACATGAGAATTTGATTTATAGCATTATATCCCACAATAGTCGTACCATTTGTTCTAACACTATAAAAATATAATTTTCCTTGTTGTGAACTTTGTGTTGTGAAATCAAAAGTTTGTGCAAGAGTGAATTGTAAGTTCATAAATCCGGATCTATTATCATTATTGACATTCCAAGATGCATCATTCAACGTTAAAGTACCTGTCAATCTAGTACCGATAGTATAAGAACCAACTAAAAATATATTGGCTTTCAATGCAAAAGAATCTGAATAGTCACCTGGACCTATATATATTACATATCTTTTAGGTGTTGAACCAGATGCATCTGTTATAGATGTATTTGCGGCAGATATACTTAAAAATGGTGCAGTTAGAGAACCGGTACCAGTTGAGTCATTACCACTTTTATTGACGTATACTACTTGTGCATTGACTGGTACACCTGCTAATGTTGTCCATAAGATACTTGTACCATTTGATGATAATATTTGCCCATTTGTTCCTTTTGAAATAGTTGAATCATATAATGCGCCAGTCATATAGGTATTATTATTCAATCCGATTAATCCATTACTCATTTGCACACCACCATAATAAATTGCATATGTTTGTGAGGTAATAGTTTGTGAGATACTAGCAGTAAGAGAGGTAGCTGATGTATATCCAGTGATAAGAGTATATGCACTATTTGCATAAACGAGAATACCACCAACCATAGCACTTGTAAAGGTAGTACTAACTCCTGTAATGGTTGTGGTGGATTGTGATGCTGTACCGGCAGTATAACTTGTTGTTGAAGTGTTAATGAATCCTTGTGTATTTGTTGTACCCATAATTTGCAAAGTGTTTGTAGGAGTTACAGTGCCGATTCCGATATTACCAGATGTTGCAATGGCCAGATTTGCATTATTTTGTGATATACCGAATAACATTTTACCACTAGTATTTCTATAACACGTATCACCAGCAGACGCATTGGTGAACCAATTACCAGAACCTGATGCATATGCTAACCATGGATTTGCACCAGCGCCACCAGTACCAATACCGCTAGGACCAGATGTATCCAAGTTTATCCAAGTTGCGGTTCCTCCGGAATACCATCCTGAGATTATTTGACAATAATTAGTATTACCGGAATTTCTAAAAGTAGCACTACCAATGACATCCAATTGTTTGGTAGGATTTGTAGTATTTATTCCCAAATATCCGGTGGATTCTTGTATTCTCATATATTCTATATTATTAGTAATAAATGGTAGATCATAAGCAGATGTAGTACCAATATTTTGTATACTTGACAAAGAATTTCCTCCTTGAGTCCAGAAAGTTGGTGTATAATTTACCCAATTTGTGCCATTATATTCTAATAATTGTCCAGAACTCGGGGATGATATTGAGGTGGATGTTAGCGCATTTTGCCATGTAGCAGTGGTACTACTTGTTGCAACTAATGTTTGTCCAGTTGATGGTGCAGATGCTCCGGATATACTTACATTACCACCAGTTGTTATTAATTGTCCTGCTGGTAAATTTGTTAATGGATAAATTCCGATGGTACCTGCTGTTGAGGTACCAGATCCTGTTAAATTTACAATGTCTAATGTGAACGTGCATGTTGATTGTGTGATATGATATAAATTACCAGTTGATGACGCAATAGTATCAGATGTTACATTAAATGTACAATTTGCGGATGTCATGATGAATAAATAACTTGTTCCAGTATGTGAAACGTTACATACATCAAGATTGGCGGTTCCATATGTTGATGCAGTACTTATCAAAGTGCATGTATTTGTGACTGTAGTATTATCTATGTCAAGATTTAAAGTTGTTATTGCTGATGAATTTCCAGATCCTACATTAAATCCAATTGAACTGCCAGAAGTTACATTTACTGTGCCAATTTCACAATTTAAAATAGATGAACCATTTGTCATTGTTATACCAATTCCAGATGCTTGAAATAGACTTATTGAAATACTTGATGTTCCATTATTATGTACAATACATCCTGATCCACTTGATGTAGTATCAATTAATTCTCCAATATTTATCCAACATTGAGTTCCAATTGTTATACTATTTGATCCAGTAACATTAATTATCACACTATAAGCATTTATTGATACATAATTTGATAATGTGAAACTTGTTTCCACATATGTTCCAGCATCGGAACAAAATATACATACAGAATTAGTCGATGAAGGACTTAATCCAGTTGCTACAGATGATGCTTTATTGAATGTTAAAACTGCTGAATTAATAGTTAATCCAGTATTTGAATTACTTCCATGTTTACCCACATATACAATATTTTGTTGATTTGGAATTATTGTTTGCCATGATGCTGCGGATCCAGTACTTATCAATGCTTGTCCATTTGTTCCCACGGATTGAACACTATCATATAATTTTGCATTTAAATAAAGATTTCCATTGATTCCCATATTACCAAAAGTATCTGATTGTATTCCTCCATAATAGATTACAAATGATTGTGAAGTTATAGTTTGAGAGACATTTGTGGTTAAAGAAGTGGCAGATGTATAACCTGTAATAAATTCTGTTATATTATTTGCAAAAATAATGGTTCCACCTACCATAGATTGAGTGAAAGTTGTACTTGATCCGGTGATGACTGTTGTAGCTTGTGAGACGGTACCAGTTGAATAGGTTGTTGAATTATTGATGAATCCTGATGTCATTGCATATCCATTGACTTGTAATGTTGTTTTAGGTGTAGTGGTACCAATTCCAACATTTCCGGTTGATTCTTGAATTCTCATATGTTCTGTGTTATTTGTGATGAATGGTAGATCGTATGCAGATGTAGTACCAATATTTTGTATTGATGCAACAGAATTTCCACCTTGAGTCCAGTATGTTGGTGTATAATTTATCCAATTTGTGCCATTATATTCAATTAATTGTCCAGAAGTTGGTGAGGATATAGAGAAATTGGCAAGATTATTTAGTGGAATATTCGTTGGTAGATCAGTTGTTGTTAGTGTTCTGAATGTAGGGGTTGTACTCGAACCAGTTGATGGACCAGAAAAGAATGTATTTGCAGTTTGTGAATTTAATGATAATGCAAGTGTTCCAGAAGCAACGATCGGAGACCCAGAAATAGATAAGATTGAGGGTACTGTCATAGATACAGAAGTGACTGTACCAGCATTTGGGGTTACCCATTGTGTTTTATTTCCTGTGGAAGAAAATATTTGTCCAGTGGTTCCTTTTGAATTTGTTGAATCATACACAGAACTTGTGATATAAATATTATTATTAAATCCAACTTGCCCAGTGGAATCTTCTTGTGAACCACCATAATAAATAGTGAATGCTTGTGATGATACAGTTTGTGAGATGGAGCCAGTGAGTGAAGTGGCAGATATAAAGGCAGTAATTAAACATTCGATACCATTTGCATATACTATTAAACCACCAACCATAGAAGAAGTAAAAGTTGTACCTATTCCAGTTATGGAGGTTGTAGTTTGTGAAGCGGTACCAGTTATGTAAGTGGATGCATTAGAATTTATTAATCCACCAGTTTCCAAAGTTGCATTTATTATGAAGGTGTTCGTGACACTATTATATGTGATATTACTGGATTGAGAGATTACTCCCGATGAATTTGCGTAGAATAGTTGATTGGCATTCCATCCAGCTGGTAGATCGGTTGACACCAAAGAACGAAAGACAGGTACAACACTTGAGCCAGTTGTTGGTCCAGCAAAGAATGTATTTGCAGTTTGTGAATTAAGTGAGAAGTTTAGAGTGCCCGATGATGTCACAGGTGATCCAGAGACAGTAAAAATTGATGGTACTGTTAATGCAACTGACGTGACAATATTTTGCCATGATGCTGCTGTGGTGCTCGTAGTAACTAATGTTTGTCCTGTAGATGGTGATGAACCAGTTATTATGACATCTGAACCAGTTGTGCCAAATTGGGTTGCTCTAATTGTATTTGTTGTACTTGTTAATGTTTTATTAGTTAAAATATCAGTTGTTGCTCTTCCAACAAGTGTATCTGTACTTATTGGCAATGTTATGGTACCGGTATTTGATATAGTACTTATTATTGGTGCTGTGAGAGTTTTGTTGGTTAGAGTTTGTGTTGCGATCAAAGTGACAATTGTATCAGTGATATCTGGGAATGTGATAGTTCTATTTGCAGTTTGTATTCCTGTCAAAGATAAAGTGGTTCCAGTGATTGCTCCAGATGATGCAAAACCAATTTTTTTAGTGTTATCAGTACTATCAACAATAAAACATGATGTATTGACTATAGTTTTATTTGTTAAAATATCTGTGGTATTTCTTCCAATTAAAGTATCGGTACTTGTAGGTAATGTTAGGGTACCAGTATTAGATATAGTACTGATTATTGGTGCTGTTAATGTTTTATTAGTTAATGTATCGATTGTTATTCTTCCCACTAGTGTATCAGTACTTGTTGGCAATGTTAGAGTACCAGTATTTGATATAGTATTTATTATTGGCGCAGTAAGAGTTTTATTGGTTAGAGTTTGTGTTGCGGTCAAAGTGACAATTGTATCAGATATATCTGGGAATGTGATGGTTCTATTTGCAGTTTGTATTCCTGTCAAAGATAAAGTGGTTCCAGTGGTTGCTCCCGAAGATATAAATCCAATTTTTTTTGTATTATCTATATTATCAACAATAAAACATGATGCATTGACTATAGTTTTATTTGTCAAAATATCTGCAGTATTTCTTCCTACTAATGTGTCAGTACTAGTTGGTAATGTTAGAGCACCAGTATTTGATATTGTGCTTATTATTGGTGCGGTAAGAGTTTTATTTGTTAATGTATCAGTCGTAGCTCTTCCGACAAGTGTATCTGTACTTATTGGTAATGTTAGAGTACCAGTATTAGATATAGTACTTATTATTGGCACTGTAAGAGTTTTATTGGTTAGGGTTTGTGTTGCGGTCAAAGTGACAAGAGTATCAGAAATGTCGGGGAATGTAATAGTTCTATTAACAGTTTGTATTCCTGTCAAAGACAATGTAGTTCCAGTTGTAGCACTTGATGATACAAATCCAATTTTTTTGGTGTTATCAGTATTATCAACTACAAAACATGATGAATTGATCATGGTTTTATTTGTGAGAATATCTATTGTATTTCTACCTATCAATGTATCTGTACTTGTTGGCAATGTTAATGTTCCTGTATTGGATATACTGTTAATTATTGGTGTTGTTAATGTTTTATTGGTTAAGGTTTGTGTTGCAGTTAAAGTGACTAAAGTATCAGATATATCTGGGAATGTAATGGTTCTATTGGCGGACTGTATTCCAGTTAAAGACAAAGTGGTTCCAGTTGTTGCTCCAGAAGATGTAAAATTAATTTTTTTGGTATTATCTGAATTATCAATGAAGGCGCATGAAGCAGTAATTAGAGATTTATTTGTTAATGTATCAGTGGTTGTTCTTCCTATTAATGTATCTGTACTGGTCGGTAATGTTAGAGTGCCAGTATTTGAAATTGTATTGATTATTGGTGCCGTTAATGTTTTATTTGTTAATGTATCAGTTGTATTTCTTCCTATCAGAGTATCTGTACTTGTGGGTAATGTTAAAATGCCAGTATTAGAAATAGTACTAATTATTGGTTGTGTTAAAGTTTTATTTGTTAATGTATCTGTAGTATTTCTTCCTATCAGAGTATCTGTGCTTGTGGGTAATGTTAAAATGCCAGTATTAGAAATAGCACTAATTATGGGTGTTGTTAATGTTTTGTTTGTTAGAGTTTGTGATGCTGATAGGGCAACGATAGTATCTGTGATATTCGGAAAAGTTATGATTTGACCAGTGGTTTGAGAAAAATCCAATGTTGTTATGGTATTTGTAGTGGCTCCACTTATATTAAATGTTACCATTTTTGTGTTATCGATAGGATCTATTATATTGAAATTTGTGTTCGGAATGATATTTCCGTTGGTAATACTAAACATGTATAATATTATAAAATAAAATAGATTCTGTATTTTTATACCGAATCTAAAATTCATTTGGAGTTCATTTAACACAAAATATTAAAAATAATTAGATTTTTAAAAATATGATTAAAAAAAAATTTTAGAGCAAATGGTTTATGAATAAGTGCAATTATATTTCGTGACCAAAATGGAATAATAATATTGTTATTTAAATTATGAACGAACATTTTAAATAGATATAATTTGTGGTGTATTATTTATTTTATGCATATATAATAATTAAAATATAATTAAATATTTATTGTTCACATTGTACGCAAAATAAACCATGTAAAGTCAATTACTATTCGATTTTTTGTCCAATACCATTTAGCAATACGTTCTAGTTTCTCTTTTTTATCATCACTTAATATTTTCTTTTTATAATTATGTATTATGAATAATATAATATTAATTTAGGTTGATAAAGTGTAAACTCTTGATGTCATAACCCATGATATATTATTACTTGTTGATCCGGTAACTTGCAATAAAACTGTATTACTACTCGCAACAAAATTTGAAGCCCAACCAATCTGACTCATATCATTTGTCTTGGTAGTTATACCTATTTGTGTTGCTACTCCAGACACATTTTTAAACACTGCACTTAATTTAAATCTTCCTGCATCTTCTACAGTTCCAAGTGATCCGCCTGTTCTTCTGCAAATTACAATACTTTCAATTGCATATGTTGTTGTTGCTGGAACAGTGAATGTATGTAATGTGGTAGCTGTTGAATTAGTGGTTGTAACTTTATTTTGATATGTGTATTCGACTGGATAACTGTTAGTAGCAGTGGAAGTGATTTGTTGTACTTGATTTCCCAATGTTGTTTGGTTGATTGTTGGGTTTATTAAGGATTTATTTGATAATATTTGTGTTGCTGATAAAGTTACTAATGTATCAGTTATATCTGGGAAAGAGATAATTCTATTTGCAGTTGATGCAAAATTCAATGTTGTAGTTACTCCAGTGGTTTGTCCAGATAAAGACAAATTTAAGGATTTTGTAGGATCAGTTGAATTTAATATGTAACTGGTGTCATTTAAATAACATAATTTATTAAAAGATATATTTCCAATGTTATCCATTTGTGTTCCCCCATAATACAATATGAATGTTTGACTTGAAACTGTTTGAGATTGGGAAGCTATCAGTACAGTTGCACTTGTAAATCCGGTGATAAATGCTTGAGTACCATTTGCAAATATTAAAACACTTCCTATCATGGCACTAGTGAAAGTTGTGCTTGTTCCTGTGATAGTATTTGTGGATTGTGATGCTGTTCCAGCGTAATTATTATTTGTATTAATTAATCCATTTTTCATTGATGTGCCAGATACGTAAGAATTACCAATTACATGTAATGATTGTAATGGTACACTAATTCCAATTCCCAATCTATAATTTGTATTATCCCAAAATAGTTCAGAATTATTTTGTGTTAATTGACCAGATGTACCGGCAAACAATACAGAACCAAGAGTGAATGATGAAAGAATTGTTGTTCCAGAAAATGTTTTATTTGAAAGTGTTTGAGGTGCTGTTAAAGTCACTAAAGTATCAGTTATATCTGGAAAAGAAATAGTCCTATTTACAGTTGAAGTAAAACTTAATGTTGTTGTTGTACCAGTTGTAGCTCCAGACAAAGATACATTAGCACGTTTTGTTGGATCAGATGAATTTAAGAAATAACTATTAGTATCATCGAGATAACATGAACCTGAAATACTTATATTACCAATATTATCCATTTGCAAACCGTCATAATACAAGATGAAAGATTGACTTGAAACTGTTTGTGATTGGAACGAAGATAAAACAGTTGAACTTGTAAATCCAGTTATGAATGCTTGAGTTCCGTTAGCAAAAATTAAGACTCCTCCTATCATAGCACTAGTGAAAGTAGTACTCGATCCAGTAATAGTATTTGTGGATTGTGATGCTGTACCAGTTATGTAAAGTGTTGATCCAATTGCCATTGATTTATGTTGCATAAAATCAGTCGTTGATCTTCCCATTAATGTATCTGATGATGTAGGTAATGTTAAAGTGCCTGTATTGGATATTGTACTGATTATAGGATTTGTGAGTGTTTTATTTGTTAAATTTTGTGAAGCTGTCAATGTTACAATGGTATCGGAAATATCTGGGAAAGTAATAGTTCTATTGACTGTTTGTATTCCGGCCAATGATAAAGTAGTACTCGTGGTTGCTCCAGAAGATATGAATCCTATTTTTTTTGTATTATCGGTATTGTCGACAACAAAACATGAAGCATTCATTAAAGTTTTATTTGTTAATATATCTGTTGTATTTCTTCCGACTAATGTATCAGTGCTTGTTGGTAGTGTTAAAGTGCCAGTATTCAAAATAGTTGAAATAGTTGGACTTGTTAATGTTTTATTTGTGAGTGTTTGTATTGATGTCAAAGTCACAACAGTATCAGTGATATCTGGGAATGTGATGGTTCTATTTGCAGATTGTATTGTGGAAAAAGATAAAGTGGTACTCGTGGTTGCTCCCGAAGATATAAATCCAATTTTCTTTGTGTTATCTGTGCTGTCTGCAATAAAACAAGATGTATTTATTAAGGTTTTATTTGTTAGGATATCAGTTGTATTTCTTCCTATCAAAGTATCAGTGCTTGTTGGAAGAGTTAATGTGCCAGTATTTAAAATAGTTGAAATATTTGGACTTGTTAATGTTTTGTTTGTTAATATATCAGTTGTATTTCTTCCCACCAAAGTATCTGTACTTGTTGGAAGAGTTAGAGTGCCGGTATTCAAAATAGTTGAAATAGTTGGACTTGTTAATGTTTTATTTGTGAGTATTTGTGTTGCGGTCAAAGTTACAAGAGTATCGGTGATATCCGGAAATGTAATAATTCTATTGGCAGATTGTATACCAGTTAATGATAAAGTGGTACCAGTTGTAGCTCCAGATGATACAAAACCGAATTTCTTGGTATTATCTGTACTATCAACAATAAAACAAGAAGCATTTACTATGGTTTTATTTGTGAGAATATCTGTTGTGTTTCTTCCAATTAATGTATCAGTACTTGTTGGTAAAGTTAAAGATCCAGTATTGGATATAATACTAATTATTGGAGTTGTTAATGTTTTATTTGTTAATGTTTGTATTGCTGTTAAGGTCGCTACGGTATCAGTGATGTCTGGGAATGTTATGGTTCTATTTGCGGATTGTATACCTACCAAAGATAAGGTGGTTCCAGTTGTTGCTCCTGAAGATGAGAAACCTATTTTCTTTGTATTATCTGTGATATCAATATGAAAACAAGAAGAATTTATTAAAGATTTATTACTGAAAATATCTGTTGTTGATCTTCCTACCAATGTATCAGTGCTTGTTGGCAAGGTTAACGTGCCAGTATTCAAAATGGTAGATATATTAGGACTTGTTAAGGTTTTATTTGTGAGAGTTTGTGTTGCCGTTAATGTTACGATGGTATCGGTGATATCTGGGAAAGTAATTGTTCTATTTGCGGATTGTATACAAGCTAAAGATAAAGTAGTACCTGTAACTGCACCAGATGATACAAAACCCATTTTTTTAGTGTTATCTGCACTATCAACAACAAAACAAGAAGCATTTATTATGGTTTTATTTGTGAGAATATCAGTTGTATTTCTTCCTATCAATGTATCCGTACTTGTTGGGAGAGTTAATGTGCCAGTATTTAAAATAGTTGAAATATTTGGATTGGTTAATGTTTTATTTGTTAGCGTCTGTGTTGCTGTTAAAGTCACGACAGTATCGGTAATATCTGGGAATGTCATGGTTCTATTTGCCGATTGTATTCCAGCAAAAGTTAAAGTGGTACTTGTTGTTGCTCCCAGAGACGAAAACCCAATTTTTTTAGTGTTATCTGTGCTATCAACAATAAAACACGATGCATTTATTATAGTTTTATTTGTGAGAATATCTGTTGTGTTTCTTCCTACCAAAGTATCAGTACTTGTTGGTAATGTAAGTGTCCCAGTATTTACAATTGTACTTATTATTGGACTTGTTAAAGTTTTGTTTGTTAGTGTATCAGTTGTATTTCTTCCGATCAATGTATCAGTACTTGTTGGTAAAGTTAATGTTCCAGTATTGAGAATAGTAGATATTATGGGACTTGTTAAGGTTTTATTGGTCAATGTTTGTGTGACGGTCAAAGTCACAATAGTATCTGAAATATCTGGGAAAGTCATGGTTCTATTAACTGTTTGTATTCCTGCTAAAGACAAAGTTGTTCCAGTTGTAGCTCCCGATGATACAAAACCCATTTTTTTAGTATTATCAGTGCCATCAACATGAAAACAAGAAGAATTTATTAAAGATTTATTGCTCAAAATATCTGTTGTTGCTCTTCCCACCAATATATCAGTACTTGTAGGTAAGGTTAATGTGCCAGTGTTCAATATAGAACTAATTGATGGTGATGTTAAAGTTTTATTGGTTATGGTTTGTGTGGCAGTTAAAGTCACAAGAGTATCCGAAATATCAGGGAATGTAATTGTTCTATTAATTGTTTGTATTCCAGTCAATGATAAAGTAGTACCAGTTGTTGCCCCAGAGGAAACAAATCCAATTTTTTTGGTGTTATCTGAATTATCAACCATAAAACATGAAGTATTTATTATGGTTTTATTTGTGAGAATATCTGTTGTATTTCTACCGATTAATGTATCTGTACTTGTGGGTAATGTTAATGTGCCAGTATTCGATATTGCACTAATTATTGGACTAGTTAATGTTTTATTGGTGAGTGTTTGTGTGGCAGTCAAAGTCACAATGGTATCGGTGATATCTGGGAAAGTAATAGTTCTATTGGTAGTTTGTATTCCGGCCAAAGTCAAAATAGTACTTGTGGTTGCTCCTGAAGATATATATCCAATTTTTTTGGTATTATCTGTGGAATCGACATGAAAACATGACGAATTAACCAAAGATTTATTGGTTAAAATATCTGTAGTATTTCTACCAATTAGTGTATCTGTACTTGTTGGTAATGTTAATGTTCCTGTGTTTATTATAGTGTTAATGATAGGACTTGTTAATGTTTTATTAGTGAGTGTGTCAGTGGTATTTCTGCCAACCAATGTATCAGTGTTTGTTGGTAAAGTTAATGTTCCTGTATTTAAAATAGTAGATATAATAGGACTTGTTAATGTTTTATTGGTCAATGTTTGTGTTACAGTCAGAGTTACCAAGGTATCCGAAATATCTGGAAAAGTTATTGTTCTATTTGCACTTTGTATTCCCGCCAAAGATAGAGTAGTTCCGGTAGTTGCATTTGATGATATAAAACCAATTTTTTTGGTATTATCTGTATTATCAACATGAAAACAAGTGATATTTATTAAAGTTTTGTTTGATAGAACATCTGTAGTTGCTCTTCCTATTAGTGTATCACTACTTGTGGGCAAGGACAAAGTGCCAGTATTCATAATAGTGGATATATTGGGACTTGTTAATGTTTTGTTCGTTAGTGTTTGCGTGGCAGTGAGAGTCACAACGGTGTCAGATATGTCAGGGAAAGATACAGTTCTGTTTGCTGTCTGTACACTTGTTATAGTTAAAGTGGTTCCTGTAGTTGCACCAGAAGATACAAAACCTATTTTTTTAGTATTATCTGAACTATCAACGAAAAATACACTACCATCTATTAAATTTTTATTAGATAATGTCTGTGAATCAGTTGTTCCCACTACAGTACCAACGGGTGCCCCAGTAAGACTATTAATAGTAACATAATTCGTAATATAACTGCCCACCCTAGCATTTGTAAAATATAAGTTAGTTCCTTCTGGTACATATGTTGTTGATAATCCTGTAATATCAGATGGTGATAAAGTTATAGCACCAATTCTTCCAGCAACACTACTAACTAAACCATTATTATTAACTTTATCCCATGTGGTACCATTAAAAACAATCCAATCACTGGTTACCCACAAAGACACACCATCAATTAAAGTAGATCCACCAGTGGATACAACATAATAATAACCTTGTATACCAACACCACTTTGCAATAGAGGTGAATTGGTTGAAGCATTCCATCTGCCTTGGTATATGACAGGTGTTATATTTAATTGTGATGACGAGACTTTACCATTAGCATCAAGAGTGGCTAATCCATATGGAACTCCTTCAATGGTTGAGAGATATGATGCAACCAATGAATTTGTGTAATACAAGTTAGTACCTTGAGGAACATCAGATGTTGATTGTATTGTCAATAAATTCCACTGTGCATTGCCTGTGGATGCATTACTGCATATATAACTTTGGTAAGTGACAGTATTAATCCAAATTGAGCCAATTGAGTAACCATATGTTTGATCACTAGTGACTAGTGGGGATGTGCTAGCATTAAATTTCATGAGTGTATTATTGACATTACTCAAACCAACTTGTGTTTTTGTGACATCATGTGGATTAGAATAATTTGAGACATGTGAATCGAGTGTTGTTCCATCAACAGATATATTACGTCCATTTACTGTTCCCGTACTTGTAATAGTACCAACAACATTAATTGGATAATCTATTTTATGTATATCATTCATATAATAGTATATTATACAATTTTAAAAATAATATTATTAAAAAAATAATATTATTAATGTTCAAATTTGTATGATTAATTGTTAGTTCTATTTCCAGTGACATAAACATAATCACAATATATATTTGTTGCTGTTTCATCAGCTGTTGCCAAAATATATAAATTTAAAAGTGGCATTTGAGCAATACTAAAAGTTGCAACTTGTGTGTCATTGATAAAAAAATTAATTGCAGTACCTGTTGATGAAATTTGCAAAATGGTCCAAGTGAGTGATGCAGCAATGGTAGAATCAATAGTAGTTAATGTACCATTTGTCATAAATCTTGCAATCCAATTTGTGCCAGTGGAATCATTATAATAAAAATCAACAAAATTATTAGCATTAGCATAGAAACCAACATTAGCAACTGCAATTGTATCACTTAATTTAATTCTAAATTTTGCTGTGGGATTATCTCCCAAAGCAACTGTTGCTTTTCCCATGATTAGCTGAGCAAAATCATAACCAGAACTTATCAAACATTGTCCACCAGAACCATCAACTAAATCCACAGATCCACTATTACTTGTTCCATATATTTGCACCCAATTTAGATTTAAACTTGAACCCATAAAATCATCAAAAAAGTATGTATTTAATTCATCATTATACGCTTTTTGCATTTCAAATTTGCCAGTACTTTGACTATAAATAATAGATGTTCCGTCTGCTATACCAGTTATATCAACATCAATACTCATGATTTCATTTGCATTCCATTGAGCAGTGGTATTGCCAACTTGTGCAGCAGTTACATCATGAGGATTGGACATATTTGCGACATGATCATCTAATGTTGTACCATCAGTAGCAATATTTCTACCATTTACAGTATTACCAACAGTTAACGTATTAATAACATTAACATTAATATCAGAATTTCCGATTTGAACTTCTGTAGCATTTGCAGGACCAATGATCAATACATTATAACCTCTTGTATCAATTGTATTTATTAAGATTGGTGATAAACTGGATATTGTACCGTTATCATTTATTTCAAGTCCAACATTACTATTGAATTGATTAGACAAAAATATATTGTCAGTTGCGCCAGACGCTATATAACATGCATCACTATTATTTAGTATAAAATTATTTCCAATTACTGCAGATAAATTACTTGCAATATAAACTCCATATGTTGTAGAATTATTAATTGTATTACCATTAACAGTATTAGAATCAGCACCAACAAGTACATTAACACCAATATTATTGTTTAACAACATATTATTTACGATTGTGTTGTATGTTGCAGAAGATTCGCATCTTATACCTTCATTGGTGTTACTTGTCAATTTATTTCCATTAATTATATTATTTGATCCGCCATAGATATAAACACCAATTAAATTTCTATCAATGACATTATCTGAGATGACAGATTCGTTATTATTCATATTTACTCCATATCTATTATTTAACAATATTCTATTACCAGAGATTACACAATTACTATCATCCAGCATAGTTATTCCATCTAAAACATTATATTTTATTTGAGAGTTATTAATGATACCATTAGATCCAGCATTGACTCCAGAAGCATTATTTCCAGTTATGATACAATTTGAGATTAAATTTAATATTCCTTTAAATTCTACACCATTTAAATTATTTTCAGAGAATGTACTATTACCGATAATTACAGAACTTGTGCTAGGATCCGTATTAATACCATTTTGATAATTGTCTGTTGATATCGCATTTACAATATTGATATCTGAGCAATTATTCATAAAATTTATTCCGTGTCCATTATTATTACTTGATAACAATCCGTCAATAGTGATATTTGTGCAATATCCAGAGAAATTGATACCGTGACTAGCTGAGTTATATGTTTCGCAATTGCACCAAGAAATAGCATTTGATTGCAAGATATCGAATCCAATATTTGTTGAATTTACTGATGCTACTGAATCTATAATGGAAGAACTGCAATATGACATTTCAATACTAGTATTGCATTGAATTATTGTTATTGTTGATATGATTAAATGTTGTGTTGCTCTAATGTATATACCAGAACTGTATGATCCCATTACAATTAAGTCTCTCAAGAATACTCCAAGATACATAGGTTGTATTATGTATGTTTGATTTGATAAATTTGATCCATTGTATATGTATTCAATGACTAAAGATGTGTCACTATTAATTGCAGTTATTTCATAATAATTTTGTGATATTAAAATATATTGTCCTGCAGAAGCACTTGTGAATGTGGTTCCTGTACCAGTTACAATATTTGAACCAAATGTAACATTGACAGTACCATTTGAATAATATACGCCATTGCTACCGTCAATTTTGATGGATGCTGCACCATATAAATAAATAACAACTTGTGTGGCAACTTCACCAACCATTATTCCTCCATTTGGTATTATAAGATCATATGGTTCAATATATGTACCATTTTTTATATACAAAGTAACATTTCCGGCATCAAGTGCTTCTTTAATACTTGGATAATCACCGGTTCCATTGACATCAACGATGGCATCATATAATATTGCGGTACTTGTTTCTTTCCACACGGCATGTCCAGATGTAGCATTAAGACAAATAAATTCTTTTAAATTTGTAGTATTGATCCAGGAACTACCGATGGAATATCCATAATTTACATCATTTGTTGCTAATGGATTTGTTGTTGCAGTGAAATTCATCAAAGTATTTAGGACATTACTTAAACCAACTTGTGCAGATGTGGTATCATGTGGATTATCAAAATTTTCTCTGTGATTTGTATTTGCGGTAACACTCGCATTTGCTGTTACTCTGGCATCTGTGTAATATAAATTAGTTCCTTCTGAAAGATTTGTTGTTGATTCGGCACTAAAACTTGCATCAAATAATGCAGTAGTATAATATAAATTTGTTGTGCCAACTGCTAAATTGTCGGTTGTTTCCAATGCAAATGCCGAATTAAATCTAGCAGCAGTATAATATAAATTATTGGATCCTTCTGCAATATTATTTGTGGTTATGCTAGCTATTACTGTATTTACTCTAGCATTGGTATAATATAAATTATTGGAACCTTCTGGCAAATAATTTGTTGATACTAATGCAGATATTTCCCAGATTGCTGATCCAGCTGTATTATTAGTACATGTGTAAGCACAATTTGTTGTGGTATTTATCCAAATGGAACCAATACTATATCCACTATTTATATCATTTGTTGAAGATGGGTTAGTTGTTGCCGAATAATTTGTTAAAATATTTTGTACATTTCCCAAGCCAATTTGTGCAGCTGTAGTTTCATGAGGATTACTAAAATTTTCTCTATGTGCAGTGCTCAAGGAAACATTTGTGTTATTATTTACAAGAGTATCAGAATAATATAAATTAATTACACCTTGTGCCAAATTATCAGTGGTTTGTGCAGCAAATGCGCTATTAAATCTTGTTACTGTATAATATAAATTAGTGCCTTCTGACAGATTGGTTGTTGTGCGTGATGAGAATGCACTATTGAATCTTGCAATTGTGTAATATAAATTATTAGTACCTTCTGTCAAATTATCTGTCGTTTGCAAAGCAAATGCATTATTAAATCTAGTGGTTGTGTAATATAAATTAGATCCTTCTGGTAAATTACTTGTTGACACTAATGTTGCTAATATCCACACAGCATCACTTACTGTAGGGTCAACACAAATATACAATTGATCTGTTGATGTATTTACCCACTGTGAACCAATAGAATAACTTTGTGATGAATCATTTGTTGCACTTGGATTAGAGATTGCTGAATAATTCATTAAAGTATTAAGAACATTACCTAAACCAATTTGTGTAGCAGTGGTATCATGCGGATTATTATAATTTAATCTATGTGAAGTACTTTGGGAAACATAGGTATTATTTTCAACACGTAG
>Ga0302274_10001818_pt1 | contig 20020 bp, 12 predicted proteins | sample III_Bog_N2_1_FD_198755 | JGI IMG/M metagenome (GOLD analysis project Ga0302274, IMG submission 198755) | Peat permafrost microbial communities from Stordalen Mire near Abisko, Sweden - III_Bog_N2_1 | ecosystem: Environmental > Terrestrial > Soil > Wetlands > Peat | place: Sweden: Abisko...
TATAGCTGCCACCCTGCATCCAGTCCGGCCCCTCGCTTCCTACCCAGACGACCTTGTCCATCTCAGAGGCTGAGGGGTTAATCGTGCCATCCTTGAATCCCATCAGGTTACGGGGCGTTCCACCTTCAGGCGGCGCAGAATTAAACCCAGCCTGTGTCCAACGAACCTGCGCGACATAGTTGGCAAGGCGAACGAGTTGGCGCACGGCATGGAAAGCCACCTGCGGGTCGTCGGCACAAGCCTGTACCGACAAATCGCCGCCGGTACGCTCCGGCACTAGTTGATCACCTGAAAAAACCGGCATATCGACGAGCGCTGCGGGCCGCTTTGAGGCAAGTCCATAGCGATCCTTGCCATCCCTGTTGAACAAGGTCGGGCCAAAACCGAAAGTAATAGTAAGGCGCGATGGGGGAAGCCCAAGGGCATCACCGCCGTCATGCGCATCATCGGCATTGGCCGGAACAATCTCATCGGCTGGAAGCCCTTTGGCCATGCGCTCGGAGGCTTTTGTCCATTTTTGCAGCAAGGCAATAACGTCCTCGCGCTTATCGGTGACGAGATCGAAGGACGCAAAATAGGTATGGCTTTGCGCCGGCGTGGTGATGCCCGATTGGTGGATCCCTAAAAACGGTTCAGTAGATCCGATCGAAGCTTTGCCCGTTAGCGCATTCACAGCGCCGCGTGCGCCAAGTCCAACGCCTGCAGCGGCAGCAATGCCCGCAGCCGTCAGAAAACCGCGACGTGAAAAATGAAAAGGACAGCCGCTCATTACCGCGCCTCCATCAATGTGTTCATGTCGTCTTCGACATAATAGAATCCTTTGCCGTCGGGCGTCATCGCCAAGCCGAACAAATCTCCATTGCCCGGCGGCGATTGCGCTTGATCGTTATCAATCCATTGCGCGTAAATCATCTTTCCAGCCACAGGATCAATCTCAACGACTTGGCCGTTCAACGCGTTGGTTACCAGTAGATGCCCTTGCGGTGTCATGGTCATGGCCAGAGGGCGCTTCAGCAGTCCGCCCTTGACGATTTCGCGTCCGGTACCAGCACTGTCTTTTCGCGTGGTTGCGTTATCAATCGCCACGATACGGTTGTTGATGGCATCCGAAACGTAAAGTGTTGAATTGTCTGAGGCGAGAGCAAGGCCGGTCGGGCCAGCCATGAAGGCATCCTTGTCGGCGCGGGCGCTTAAACCATCGGCAATGACGGTCTGGCTTTTGATGACCGGCGGCTTGCCTGCAGGAATTGAAAGTTCGATGCGTAAAACATTCGCCGTGTTGAATATCTTAAAAAATCCTGTGTTCGGGTCGATGACTTCCGGCCCCGGAATATCGAACCCGGCATTGCTGACGAACAAAGTCGCCGTTGCGCCATTATCAATGACCGCCATATTGCCCCACGGCCCATTAATATTCTGGCTCGTGATCGTGTTCACCGCCTTTCCCTGATTATCAAGAACGATCAAGCAACCTTGCCCCTTGGTTTTGGTCGTGCCGTCGGTGCTGGGTGTGCTGCCAACAATAACCCAGCCGCTTTGCAACACGGCCATGGCGGTGGTGAGGCCGATACCGCCCGGACAGTTAGGAAGGTTTTTTGGCACTTTGGCAAACAGGCTGACCTGTTTTGTCGTCGGATTGTAATCGACGATGGTCGTGCCGGTTCCCTGAAGATTCGAGATATCATTGAAGTTGCTGATCAGCACATCGTCCTTCTGGATTTTACCCGACGGTGCGGGGGCAACAACGACTGCGTAAGGGTTGAGATCGCCGTTGGCGATGGCGGTTGTTGAAAGCGTTGTGTGCTTATGAATGCCTTCGAGAAAGCCCTTCGGCTCGTCGGCCAATACCGGAGACACAAGAACGCCAAGCGCGAGGATGGACAGAGAAGAAAGTTGAGCGATACGGTTCATGATGTTCTCCAGAATTAAAATGCGATGTTCGTGCGGATGCCAATGATAGCTTCGTTACCGATGCGTTCGCCAGTGTTGGGATTGGAAGTGCCTGCGCCCGGATTAAATACATACTGGAAATCCGGCTGCACCTGCCACCACGGCATAACCTGATATTGATAAGTCGCTTCGATAAAGGTTTCGCTGCTGCGGATCGGTGTATAGGTGCCAGAATCATAGAACGCCGTGTCCTTATCGAAAGCAGCGGCGCGGCTGCTGATATGGGCATATCCCATACCGATGCCGAGCGTGTCGCTATCACGAAGCGGGATGGGTTCATGCAATGTGAGTCCGACATTCATGCTGAAATCGACCAAATTACGATCCTCCAGAGGCGTTCCCATCGCACGGGCGAAGACATTGAGCGTTCGATCTTCCAGTTCGTCCGAACTCCATACCATCTGGTCGGCGACGGCATAAATCGCGTAATCGCCTTGATGTTGCAGGGGATTGCCGTTGCTGGAAGGATTTGCGAGTGAAAGACCATCCGTTCCAAACTCCTGATCGGCGAAATTCTCGGTGTCGTACCAGATGCCTAGCTTATAGGTGCCTGAAAGCGGTTTGGTCTCGTCGGGACTAACCATCGCGCCGAGTGCTGGATAGGCGTATTGGATTTCGGCAATCGCCAAAGCGCCGCCGTTGAGAGGAAAGCTGGTGCCGGAAGCATTTTGTTTCTGTGGATCGCCACTGTTGTTGCTGACAGGGCTGCCATTGAACACGCCTGTAAGGATCGTGAAATTGTCATCAGGCTTCGCGCGCAATCTGACGCCTAAAGCCGATAAAGGATAGGCAGGGCCGCCGCCCGGTAAATCCGCCGATGGCAACATAGGCCAGCCGAACATAGTGTTGACAAATAGGTTGGCGTTTGAGCTGACCATGAATTCTTGGTCAAGGCTTTGCTGACCGAGCTTCACGTCGAGGCGATCTTCGTCGAGGAATTTTTGCTGATACCAAAGTTCCCACAGCCGCATGGAGCGATCCGCTTCTATGCCGCTGGATGTTTGCAGCGTGCCGAGATTGTCGGTGCTCAGGCTGCGACCGTGAATTTGCTCGGCGCTGATATTGAACAAGCCGCCGTGAAGTCCGAAGGCACGTTCTGTATCCAATTGCAAATCGGCTTGAGTCAGACCGTCGTAGTCGAATCCCTGATGGATGCCGCCGGAGGCGTTACCGAGTGCTTCACTGGTTTCGAGAAGATTGAATGAGAGGCCGTACTGGTTAAGCCAAGGCCGAAGTCCCCACATGTTGCCGAGCATCGTCTGGCTGCGCGAACCAAGAAAGCCGCTGTTCGCAGTTTGATCCTGATCGACCTCATCGGCGTCTATCTGCATAACAACGGGAGGTGGGGATGCAAAAGCAGGATTCGCAATCGATAAAGCGACGAAAGCGGCGAAACACCAATAAATACGACGCATTTCTTAACTCCGGAAAAGAGAGGGGCTTAAGCTAAGGATACTGGGCGTCCCCCATCCTTATTGAGAACGATTATCAATTGCAACATATTTTTGAGTATCTCTGCGTAGATCACAAAATAGGGGACAGCAAAAAAAACAAACTCATCAGCTCAAGGCTTCGAAGCTTGTACTTCGTATCCGCTTCAACATGAAAGTGGATCACGATGATCATTGATCGATGATTGCGCGAATTCAAATTTACAAGCATCGATAAAAAAGGACGTCTTATGTTCGCTAGAGCCGCAAGAAAACCGCTCCGGTTTTCTCCCTCTTGCTTCCACAGTGCTTCCAAATGTCAAAAGTGGGGGAGGTACAAACAAAAACAGCCCCGAAAGGGCTGTCTAAGTTTTTGATATGACAAGTAAGTTTGGTTGCGGGGATAGGATTTGAACCTATGACCTTCAGGTTATGAGCCTGACGAGCTACCGGGCTGCTCCACCCCGCGTCACAAAACTTTTATGAGGATATATCAGTTTAAAAACCGAAACAAACTTCCCCATATAACTAGCGTGTTTGTCGCCCTTAACTGAAGGATTGTCAACCTCCATTATGGTCAAAGCCCCACACATCAATATATACGTTGATGTGTGGGATCTAACAATCGTTAAGCGACGTCTTTTTGCTCCGCAGCTAAAACTCGTTGTGCAGCTTTATCGGCATCAAGCTTATCGGCTTCAATGTCGCGAGCAGCAGCAATGCGGCGGAGACGATTAACAACAGACCCCGTCCCTGCAGGAACTAAGCGACCAACAATGACGTTCTCTTTGAGACCTTCAAGTGAGTCGACCTTTCCAGCAACAGCGGCTTCTGTAAGAACGCGTGTTGTCTCTTGGAACGAAGCCGCAGATATAAAGGAACGCGTCTGCAAGGAGGCCTTGGTGATCCCTTGAAGCACAGCCTTACCTTGAGCCACACGTAACGATTCCAGCACAGCCTTTTCGTTCATTTCCATAAACTCGTTACGGTCAACAAGTTCACCCGCCAAGAAGGTTGTGTCACCGGCATCGGTGATTTCAATCTTCTGTAACATTTGACGAACGATCACTTCGATGTGCTTATCGTTAATTTTCACACCTTGGAGACGATATACTTCTTGCACTTCATTAATGAGATATTCCGCCAAAGCTTCGACTCCCATGACAGCAAGAATATCATGCGGCACAGGATTACCATCGATCAGCAAATCGCCCTTTTGAACCATATCGCCTTCTTGAACGGCAATATGCTTGCCCTTTGGAATAAGGTATTCGCGTGGTTCTAATGTTTCATCGACAGGACGAATGACAATTCGACGTTTCATCTTATAGTCTTTGCCAAATTCAACACGACCATCAACATCCGCAATGATAGCAAAATCCTTGGGACGACGGGCTTCAAACAATTCAGCCACACGAGGTAACCCACCCGTAATGTCGCGTGTCTTTGAACCTTCACGTGGGACACGTGCAAGAACATCACCGCCCTTTACGCGTGAATCGTTTTCAACATTAAGAATAGCGTCAACAGGCAAGAAATAACGTGCCTCAAGACCACTCTGAAGTTTAATAACTTCACCCTTCTCATCATGAAGAACAATCCGTGGACGCAATTCAGCACCACGTGGTTGCTGACGGAAATCTGTAACCTTCTTTGAAGATATACCCGTTGCTTCATCCATCACTTCACGTATAGACAATCCATCCACAAGATCTGCGTAATGGGCAATACCATCACGTTCCGTAATGATTGGCAGTGTGTAAGGATCCCATTCAGCCAATTTTTGGCCTTTCTTAACGATGGCTCCCTCATTTGCCAACAACTTCGTACCGTAAGGAACACGATGGCGTGCTTTTTCACGACCATTATCATCAACAAGCACAAGCTCGCAGTTACGCGCCATCACAATAGGACGACCTTCGCTGTTCACAACCACGCTCTTGTTTTTAATCTGCAGCTTCGCATCAAAGGAGGCTTCAACAGAGCTTTGTTCAGCACCACGTTGAGCCGCACCACCGATGTGGAACGTACGCATCGTTAGCTGTGTGCCTGGTTCACCAATGGATTGGGCGGCTATAACACCAACAGCTTCACCCACATTAACCGGTGTACCACGAGCCAAATCACGGCCGTAGCAGGTTGCACAAACGCCATTTTCTGTTTTACAAGTCAGGGCTGACCGCACCTGAACGGTATCAATACTTGATTTGTCGATAATCTCAATATGAGGTTCTTCAATCAAGTTTCCAGCGGCAACAATGACACTATTATCCTTCGGATTGATAATATCAACCAACGCTGAACGACCCAGAATACGTTCTGATAAAGGTGCAATAACTTCGCCACCTTCAATAACAGCTTTAACAATGAGACCTTTTTCAGTACCGCAATCAAGCTCAGTGATAATAGCATCTTGCGCCACATCCACGAGACGACGAGTCAAGTAACCTGAGTTTGCCGTCTTCAAAGCTGTATCCGCGAGACCTTTACGGGCACCGTGGGTTGAGTTGAAATATTCGAGAACGGTCAAACCTTCCTTAAAGTTTGATATAATCGGCGTCTCAATGATTTCGCCTGAAGGCTTGGCCATGAGACCGCGCATACCAGCGAGCTGTTTAATCTGAGCGGCCGAACCACGGGCACCGGAGTGCGCCATCATGTAGACAGCGTTAATCTTACCCTTGCCCGTATCCGTAATTCCCTTCATCATTTCGTCGGCAACACGTTCCGTACAGGTTGACCATACGTCGACGACCTTGTTGTATTTTTCGCCGCGTGTGATCAGACCATCTTGATATTGCTGTTCGTATTCTTTGACTTGGTCTTGAGCCTTCTTGATAAGCGTCTGCTTAGCGGCTGGAATGACCATGTCATCTTTACCGAAAGATATACCGGCACGGCAAGCGTAGCGGAAACCAATACCCATCATACGATCGGCAAAAAGAACGGTTTCTTTCTGACCACAGTGACGATAGACAATATCGATAACATTGGTCACGTCCTTCTTTGTCAACACGCGGTTGATAAGATTGAAGGATACGTTTTTATGACGCGGCAAAATCTCGGATAGCAACATACGACCAGGTGTTGTCTCAACACGCGTAATCTGGTGCTTACCTTCAGCATCGACTCCATGATAGCGAGCCTTTACTTTGGTATGAAGTGTCACGACCTTGCTGAAAAGAGCTTGTTCGATTTCACTAATATCCGCAAAAACCATGCCTTCACCCGGCTCGTTATCACGCGCAAGCGTGATGTAATACAAACCAAGGACGATATCCTGTGATGGCACAATAATGGGCTTACCATTCGCAGGGCTGAGAATATTGTTGGTCGACATCATAAGCACACGTGCTTCCAACTGCGCTTCAAGCGACAAAGGAACGTGAACAGCCATTTGGTCACCGTCGAAGTCAGCATTAAACGCTGTACACACTAACGGATGCAATTGGATTGCCTTACCTTCAATTAGAACAGGTTCAAAAGCCTGAATGCCAAGACGATGAAGTGTTGGAGCACGGTTTAAGAGCACGGGATGTTCGCGAATAACTTCTTCGAGAATATCCCATACTTCGGGACGTTCTTTTTCAACCATACGCTTGGCGGCTTTAATTGTTGACGCCATGCCGTAAACTTCAAGACGCGCATAAATGAAAGGTTTAAACAATTCGAGCGCCATCTTTTTAGGAAGGCCACATTGATGCAACTTCAGTTCTGGACCAACAACGATAACAGAACGACCCGAATAATCAACGCGCTTACCAAGCAAATTCTGACGGAACCGACCTTGTTTACCCTTCAACATATCTGAGAGTGACTTCAACGGACGCTTGTTAGCCCCCGTAATCACACGGCCACGACGGCCGTTATCAAACAATGCATCCACAGACTCTTGCAACATACGTTTTTCATTACGCACAATAATATCAGGCGCACGTAATTCCATAAGACGCTTGAGACGATTGTTACGGTTAATAACACGACGATAAAGGTCATTAAGATCCGAGGTGGCAAAACGACCACCATCCAAAGGAACGAGAGGACGCAATTCAGGTGGAATAACCGGCACTACGTCTAATATCATCCATTCCGGACGTGCTCCTGAAGCAATAAAGGCTTCAATAACCTTCAGGCGTTTAACAAATTTCTTGCGCTTCGCTTCCGAGGTCGTTTCGGCAAGTCCAGAACGCAACTTGATCTTCTCTTCATGAAGGTCAATACCACAAAGCATCAGCTTAATAGCCTCAGCTCCAATCATTGCTGTAAAGGAATCTTCACCATACTCTTCTTGAGCCTTGGCATACTCTTCTTCCGTTAAAAGCTGGTGCGCTTTTAAAGGGGTTAAGCCTGGCTCTGTGACCATGAAATTTTCAAAATAAAGAACGCGTTCCAATTCTTTAAGCGTCATGTCAAGCAACAAACCAACGCGCGACGGTAATGACTTCATAAACCAAATATGAGCAACCGGCGAAGCGAGCTCAATATGTCCCATACGTTCGCGACGTACCTTTTGCAAAGTAACTTCAACACCGCACTTTTCGCAAATGATGCCACGATATTTCATACGCTTATATTTGCCACACAAGCATTCATAATCTCGGATCGGCCCAAAAATACGAGCACAGAACAATCCATCCCGCTCCGGTTTAAAGGTGCGGTAATTAATGGTCTCCGGCTTCTTGATCTCACCAAACGACCATGAACGAATACGTTCTGGTGAGGCGATCGAAATACGGATCTGATCAAAGGCCTGTGGTGCACTTTGTTGATTAAATATATTCATAAGCTCGTTCATGCGTTTCTCCCGCGCAGTTTATGCGTGTTCAATGAAAGGATCTTATTCGGCAGATTCCGGCAAAGCGACCGGAGGCTGGTTGTCTTGTTCGATCACCTTCTTCTGATCTAACTCAACATTCAAACCAAGTGAGCGAAGCTCCTTGACCAAGACATTAAAGGACTCAGGAATACCTGTTTCAAAATTGTCTTCGCCACGCACGATGGATTCGTAAACCTTCGTACGACCGGAAACGTCATCTGATTTAACCGTAAGCATTTCCTGCAATGTATAGGCCGATCCATAAGCTTCGAGTGCCCAGACTTCCATTTCCCCGAAACGTTGGCCACCAAACTGAGCTTTACCACCCAGTGGCTGTTGCGTAACAAGGCTATAAGGACCAATCGAACGTGCATGGATCTTATCATCGACCAAATGATGCAGTTTAAGCATATAGATATACCCAACCGTCACCTTACGATCAAAAGGTTCACCTGTACGTCCATCAACGAGTGTTGATTGACCAGACTTATCGAGCCCAGCCAACTCCAACATACGTTCAATATCAAGCTCACGAGCGCCATCAAATACCGGGGTTGCAAACGGAACGCCCTGATTGAGATTATGAGAAAGTTCCAAAGTCTCCTCATCTGATAAATCAGCAACATCTCTCTTATAGGTCTCTTCACCATAAGCAATTTTCAATTGATTTCGAAGATCAATAAGTGTCGCTTTCTTACCTTGATGAATTTGACTTAAGTAAACTTCAAGCACCTGACCAATTTGTTTCCCGAGATTGGCAGAAGCCCATCCCAAATGGGTTTCAAGGATTTGTCCCACATTCATACGACTCGGCACACCAAGAGGATTGAGCACGAGATCAACAGGAGTCCCATCTTCCAAGTACGGCATGTCTTCAATCGGAACAATCCGTGAAACGACACCCTTATTTCCGTGTCGCCCCGCCATCTTGTCACCTGGTTGCAGCTTACGCTTCACAGCAACAAACACTTTGACCATCTTCATAACGCCCGGTGGCAATTCATCACCCCGTTGCAGTTTTGAAACCTTGTCTTCGAAACGTTTCTTAAGAGCATTAATTTGCTCATCAAAAACTCGTCCGATACTCTCGATTTCTTCCATAACCTTGTCATCTTTCACGCTAATCTGACGCCACTGGCCATGCGTAAATTCCTGCAAGATCTCTAAAGTGATCGGCTTACCTGTGGGGAAGTTTTTAGGTCCCGCAGCGCCCTTCTGATCGAGGAGAAGTTCTTGAAGACGTGCAAAAAATCCACGTTCCAAGATCGCACGTTCGTCATCACGATCTTTAGCAAGACGTTCAATTTCAGCACGTTCAATAGCAATCGCACGTTGATCTTTTTCAACACCACGACGTGAAAACACCCTTACTTCTACGATCGTCCCCGTAACGCCTGGGGGTAATCGCAACGACGTATCACGAACATCCGCTGCTTTTTCACCAAAGATGGCGCGCAGAAGTTTTTCTTCTGGCGTCATAGGGCTTTCACCCTTAGGTGTCACTTTACCAACAAGAATGTCCCCTGGATTAACCTCAGCACCAATGTAAACAATACCAGCTTCATCAAGATTTTTAAGAGCTTCTTCGCCAACATTTGGAATGTCACGGGTAATTTCTTCTTGGCCAAGCTTTGTATCACGTGCCATGACCTCAAATTCTTCAATGTGTATCGAGGTAAAGACGTCATCACGAACGATACGCTCTGATATCAGAATAGAATCTTCGAAGTTGTAACCGTTCCACGGCATGAAGGCGACAAGAACGTTGCGCCCAAGAGCGAGTTCGCCCAACTGAGTTGAAGGACCATCGGCAATAATGTCGCCCTTTTTAACGATATCGCCAACTTTAACTAAAGGACGCTGCGTTATACAGGTACTTTGATTGGAACGTTGGAACTTGAGAAGATTATAAATATCAACACGTGGAGCTGATGAATCAGCTTCTTCGGTTGCTCGCACAACAATACGTGTGCCATCCACTTGATCGATAATGCCTGAACGCTTTGCGGCGATTACAACACCTGAGTCACGTGCAACAATAGCTTCCATTCCCGTCCCGACCAAAGGAGCATCATTTTTGAGCAAGGGAACTGCCTGACGTTGCATGTTCGATCCCATGAGAGCCCGGTTCGCATCGTCATTTTCTAAGAAGGGAATAAGAGCGGCCGCGACTGAGACAATTTGCTTCGGAGAAACGTCGATAAAATCAACTTCTTCAGGAGTTGCTGTGATATTCTCACCGCCCTTACGAACGACAATCGTTTCACCAACAAATTTGCCGGTTTTGTCAAGCTCAGCATTGGCTTGAGCAATCGCAAATTGGCCTTCTTCCATAGCCGAAAGATAAACCACTTCTGCCGTTACCTTGCCGCTTTTAACACGGCGATAAGGGCTTTCAATGAAGCCATACTGATTGACACGTGCGTAAGTCGCCAAAGAGCTAATAAGACCAATGTTCGGCCCTTCAGGAGTCTCAATGGGGCATATACGGCCATAATGCGTAGGATGAACGTCACGCACTTCAAAACCTGCGCGTTCACGCGTTAAGCCACCCGGCCCAAGCGCTGAAACACGACGTTTATGGGTAATTTCAGACAAAGGATTTGTCTGATCCATAAACTGACTCAATTGTGATGAACCAAAAAATTCACGCACAGCAGCAGCAGCAGGCTTCGCATTGATAAGGTCATGAGGCATAACCGTATCAATTTCGATTGAACTCATACGCTCGCGGATAGCACGTTCCATACGCAACAAGCCAAGGCGATATTGATTTTCCATCAACTCCCCAACTGAACGCACACGACGGTTGCCCAAATGATCAATGTCATCCGTTTCACCGCGACCATCTTTTAGATCGCACATAATTCTGATGATCTTGATGATATCTTCCTTACGCAGAACTCGCACCTGATCATCAGTCTTAAAGCCCAAGCGTGAATTCATTTTCACACGCCCTACGGCCGACAAATCATAGCGCTCAAGCTCAAAAAACAGCCCATGGAACATAGCTTCCGCTGATTCAAGAGTTGGGGGCTCCCCTGGACGCATGACACGATAAATATCAATAAGCGCTTCTTCACGTGTTGAATTCTTATCCGCCATCAATGTGTTACGAATGTATGGACCTACATTGACATGATCAATTCCAAGAACAGGCAACTCTTTAACGCCCACTTCTTCAAGTTTTTCAAGAACATCCGCGGTTAGCTCATCCCCTGCTTCAAACAAGACTTGTCCCGTCTTTTCGTCAATTAAGTCGGACGTTAAATAGTGGCCAACAAGTCCTTGTGTCTGCACAAGGATTTCTTTAACTCCCTGCTCTATTAACTTGGCAATCACACGTGCCGTCATTTTAGTGCCAACTTCAACAATTGTTTTGTTGGTCTTTGCATCCACGAGATCGGTAACCAACTTTTGGCCCTTCATATGATTGGCACTGAAAGCCGTAGTCCAACCATTCTTGGCACGCTTATAAACAACGGTTTCGTAGAAAGCTGTTAAAATTTCTTCCTTTGTCATCCCCTGAATATCGGTGGGAGCAATTGGCTTGCCTTCCTTTGCACGCTTCACGCGTAGTTTTTCAGTCTCGAGGCTATCCAGTGCATATAAAAGTGATGTCACAGGCAATTTACGGCGGCGATCAATACGAACATAAACCAAATCTTTGGCATCGAATTCGAAATCGAGCCACGAACCACGATAAGGAATAACGCGAGCGGCAAAAAGGTATTTCCCTGAAGAATGCGTTTTGCCCTTATCATGATCAAAGAAAACACCAGGGCTACGGTGCATTTGGCTTACGATAACACGCTCTGTCCCGTTAATAACAAAAGTACCGTTCGCTGTCATCAAAGGCATATCGCCCATATAAACATCTTGTTCTTTGATATCACGGATTGACTTAACACCCGTATTTTCCTCAACATCAAAAACCGTAAGGCGCAAAGTAACCTTAAGGGGAGCCGCAAACGTCATTCCACGTTGCTGACATTCCTCAACATCATATTTGGGCTGTTCGAGTTCATAGGCCAAGAAATTTAGAACAGCACGTTCTGAAAAATCAGAGATCGGGAAAGCCGAAGACAAAACCTCCTGAAGACCAACGCGTTCCCGCTTCTCAGGCGGAATATCCATCTGAAGAAAATTTTCGTAAGAGCGGCGCTGTACCTCAATCAGATTCGGCATCTCGGCTACTTCCGGGATCCGACCAAAACTCTTCCGAACTTTTTTACGTCCGGTAAAGCTCTTGCTCAAGTTGACGTTGATTGCTGCGCTGCTGTTCGCCATGCTTGCCCCTCAATTGTTCAACCAAACCGAATATCTCGGCTCAATGGTATGTCCCGTAAAAAACGGAACGCTCATAAAAGAAAAAAAACCCATTCAGAAAAGTAAACAGCACCGCACGACGATACGGGGCTTAACCCGTTCGCTGAGCAGAGCTGTTCGCATTTCAGCAATTATTAGGGTCAATATGGCGGGGAAAGTTAACGAAAGCAAGAAGAAAAAAACCTTTTTTATCAATAAGGTAATATATTATTTTACCCTCTATTTATGACCTTTGTTAATTTTAATCCTGAATAGCCATAAATAGCCTAAGGAATATTCTTCTTTACCAACCTCTTATTATCTCACGAAAAACAAACCAGCAAAATCACAAGAATAAATAATAGTGATCCCCCATGCTTATTCGTAGAAAAGAAAAGGCAGCCCTTCCATTTAAGAAAGAGCTGCCAATTCAAACTCTGTTTGCAAGGACGAGGAGGAAAAAGCCCTACCCGATACCTGCGTTTTTATCTCACGGCTAAAAGACCCATTCACAAATAAAGGATCATACTATCGCGAAAAAACTCGTTATGCGCTCTTCGCTTCCTTAGCAACAGGTTCAGCTGCTGAAGCGACATCATAATCTGTACGCTCAACAATACGAGCTGCGCGTCCACGAAGGGAACGGAGATAATAGAGCTTCGAACGACGCACGGTTCCATGACGCACGAGTTCAACCGATTCTACACGTGGGCTAAAGAGTGGAAACACACGCTCAACACCTTCGCCATAACTAATCTTACGAACAGTAAAGGAGGAATTGATGCCCGCATTTTTGCGCGCAATACAGACGCCTTGGTAGGCCTGAATACGCTCACGCGTGCCTTCAACAACCTTGACGTTGACGATGACTGTGTCGCCAATTCCAAACTCATCTATCTTCGTACCAGCTTGCATTTTCTCAACTTGCTGCTTATCGATTTTTTGTAACAAATTCATCTTACTTACTCCTTCGTCCTTGATTGATATTGCATCCATAAATCGGGTCGACGTTGCCGCGTAATTTCTTCCGCTTTGGCCTGCCGCCATACTCGAACCTTTTCGTGGTGTCCCGATACCAACACGTCTGGCACGTCGATCCCCTGCCAAGAGGATGGTCGTGTATAGTGTGGGTATTCAAGCAACCCCGCCTCAAAACTCTCTTCCTCGGTTGTTGTTGTATTACCAACAACCCCCTCAAGCAACCGGACGCAGGCTTCTACCAACATCATAGCCGCTACTTCGCCTCCTGCCAAAACAAAATCGCCGAGGCTAATTTCCTCGAGATCCTGCGCATCAATGACCCGCTGATCAATCCCTTCATAACGACCACAAAGCAGAAGCAACGAAGGCTCTTTAACCAGTTCTTTCACCAGCGCCTGATTTAAAACCCGGCCCCTAGGCGACAAATAAATCTTCCGTGAAGCCTGACCAAACCGAGCTTCAGCTCCTTTGATGGCAGCATCGATAACATCGGGCCTCATCACCATGCCGGCGCCACCCCCATAGGGCGTGTCGTCAACTGAGGCGTGTTTATCGCTGGCAAAATGTCGAATGTCCAGTGTTTCTAGTTGCCACACCCCTTCTTTTAGTGCTTTTCCAGGTAAACTGGCCCCCAAACTCCCTGGAAATATTTCTGGGAAAAGAGTTAACACCTGTACCTGCCATGGCTTAGGCATCGCGATTGCCTTTCCTCGGTGCTTGATCCACATCTCTTTTCCGAGATAATGATTTTGTCTCGCTTTCAAGCCAACCTTTCGGAGGATCGATGGTAACACATTCCGCCTTCAAATCGACAAGTGGTACATAAGCTTCGGTAAAGGGCAACATAAACCCAGCGTTCTTTTTGACCCCAATCTCAAGAAAGATTCCCGCACCATAATTATGGACGGCTAAAATGAACCCATGGTTTTGGGCTTGTTTATCCTGAACAGACAACCCAATGAGATCCGCCTCATAATATTCGCGTTTTCCCGTTTTAGGAAATTGATGACGGCTGACATATAATTTTGTCCCTCGCAAAGCTTCTGCTAATTCACGACTTTCTACACCTTCAATCGTCGCAATAAAAAAATCTTTTGCAGTCGCTTTTAATTGGATCGCAAATGTACGCTCTCCTTTTTCATCTGTTATGGGTTCAAAATCTACAATTGCTGCCGGATTTTCCATAAAACTGCGCAGGCGAACGAGGCCGCGCACTCCGTGCGCGGCCGCGATCATACCTACACAGATTTTATCATCCTGCTTCATGCTTATTAAGAGGCTACAGCCGCTTCTTCTGCAGGAGCTTCGGCCTTAGCAGCCGCTGTTTTCGCTTCAGCTTCAGCAAGCTTTAAACGTTCTTGTGTTTTAGCACGAGGGGCTGATTTCTTAGGTGTTTCTTGCCATGTAACCTTAGGCCCCAGCTTCGCATCTGCTAGAAAACGTGCCACACGTTCACTGGGTTGGGCACCAACTTTGACCCAATGTTTAATGCGTTCTTCAACCAGAACCACACGTTGGGGATTGTCTTTTTGCAACATTGGATTGTAAGTACCAATTTTTTCGATGAAGCGTCCGTCACGTGGTGAGCGACTATCCGCTACAACGAGATGATAAAAAGGGCGCTTCTTTGTTCCATGACGTGACATTCTAATAACGAGCATATTACTTCTCCTTTGTTGTTTCTAATTTATTCACGCGGCCTCTAAATATTATGCTTTTGACCCGGCCTTTGAGGCCAAAAGCAAAAAATCATTTGTCCTTGTGAAGACCTGCCATATCCCCACCCATAATTTTGGGCATCATCGATCGCATGAAACCGCTTTTGCCAAGCTTTTGCATTTGCTTCATCATTTTTTGCATTTCAAGAAACTGTTTAATCATGCGATTAACATCAGCAACATCAACACCCGATCCTTTGGCAATGCGCTTTTTTCGCGATGCTCCCAAGAGATCAACATTTTTACGCTCCTCGAACGTCATCGACCCAATAATGGCCTCCTGACGTTTAAGTACTTTATCATCGATGTTTGCGTTTTTAATTTGATCTCTTAGCTTCCCCATGCCGGGCATAAGATTCATAAGTCCACCCAAACCTCCCATACGTCGCATTTGCTGAAATTGCTTCGCGAGATCATTAAAATCGAACTTGCCCCCGGACAAAAATTTCTGCGCCATCCCCTCGGCATCGTCGCGATCAATGGCTGCGGCCGCCTTTTCAACAAGGGATACAACATCTCCCATTCCTAAGATGCGATTGGCTAAACGATCCGGGTGATAAATCTCCAAAGCATCTGTTTTCTCACCTGTGCCTAAAAATTTAATCGGCTTTCCGGTAACAGCGCGCATCGATAAGGCCGCCCCGCCGCGCGCGTCCCCGTCAATACGTGTGAGGATGATGCCCGTGAGCCCCAACTGCTGATCAAATTGTTGGGCTGTATTGACGGCATCCTGGCCCGTCATCGCATCAACAACTAGCAATCGCTCATGGGGTGATGAGACATCACGGATTGCCGCGGCTTCCGCCATTAAGTCCGCATCAATTGCCAACCGTCCTGCTGTGTCAAGAATGACAACATCAAAGCCTTCTTTTTGGGCCATAGAAAGAGCACGTTTTGTAATATCAACAGGGCCTTGTCCTGTCATAATCGGTAGTGTCGCAACATCTATTTGAGAACCGAGAACCGCAAGCTGTTCTTGAGCCGCGGGACGTTGCACATCCAAGGATGCCAAAAGAACCTTTTTACGTTCGACTTCTTTGAGGCGCTTCGCGAGTTTGGCAGAGCTCGTCGTTTTTCCTGATCCCTGCAATCCCAACATCATAATAACGGCTGGAGGAGCTACATTTAACAAAAGAGGCTCAGCTGTTTTGCCCAAAAGATCAACCAAGTGATCATGAACAATCTTAATGACTTGCTGTCCGGGAGTGACCGAGCGCATCACATCTTGACCGACAGCGCCTTCTTTAATTTTAGTTATAAAGTCTTTGACAACGGACAAAGCGACATCAGCCTCAAGCAAGGCAATACGAACTTCACGCATCGCTTCATTGACATCGGACTCAGTCAGATGACCTCGCCCTGTCAACCGATCAAAAATTCCCGTTAGTTTATGACTTAAGTTATCGAACATCTTCTAATACCGTCACTTCTCTGTTGCGTCTCATAAACGACTAAAAACTCCAAACGACAACGGGCCAGTGCACGCAACGCGTGGGCTGGCCTTACATTCTGTAACTTAGAATGTATCCTCTGGCGATAAAGTCCTTCTTTGAAAAAAAAGTCCCAACGGCCTCTAAGGATTGCTGATGGGGGCTTTTCTAGCGGATTTTAACGGCGAAAGTCAAATTTTACCTATTGCCCATTCCTCGGCGACTTCAAACGCTGAATTTCTTAACAAAAGGCGATAAGCGCACTTTAAGAACCAGCATAATGATCCCGATCGATAAGAGACACCAAACCGCTGGCCATTCGTTCATGTTATCCGTCGTTAACCAGGCGAGAAAAGGGCCAAAAAGCAAATGAAAAATAGTCCCGCGCCAGACCCCATACACAAAAGGCATCAAAAATGACGCAACAAAGTAAGCGGCGATAAAGGCTGGGAGACGAAATGAAAAGAACGACGTCTTTATAGTTATCGCTATACCGTTCAGAGGAATGTCCCATGCAATATGCCAATTCCCGGATACCGAGCACAAAATTTTTGCACAGAGAGGCTCCCCTGGCACACACATACCCGACCAACTGAAATGCTGTAATTGAATTAACATAATAAGTGTTGCAACAAAACATATGCTATAAGCTGGGAGCATAATTTTAGCTTGTTTTTCTTTGGGCAAAAAATGCATTGAGATGCAATTTACAAAAAAAGGCTGAAAACAAATATGCAAATAACCAAGCAAGGTCAAAATTTGATTGGTCTCGCTGCCACATTGATTAATGACTTGATAGGTAAATGCTTGAAGCAGTTCCATCAACGAAAAGTAACCAAGCGTGATCCATAACGCAGGCGGAGTCTTTTTAATCGCGCAATACAGAGTAGTCCCCAATCCTATTGAGGCCAACACGGCCGATGCTTCACCACTCCAACACATATGTTGTCCTTATCTCTAAAATTATATTCTAAAATCAGTTCTTACCCCACAAGGGTGAATATCCAGGAAATCCGTCACTCAAAGGAAACCACCCGAGCCGGGTTGAAGTATCACCAATCTGATTTGCAGGAACCGACCAATCTATGCACCTATTGCCCTACACCGAACATAAGCATTCTCCGCAAATAGCGTCGAAACTGTTACGTTCCAACACATCGCAATTAATCGCCACCTAATGAATATTGAATACCTTCCGCTTGCAGTGCTTGTTGGAAATAAGAAAGATCCGCAACTTCATGACATAAACGTCGAATATTTGGCCCTAATTTTATAGGATGACGAATGGCACCCGACCAATGGGCAATCACGGTATGAAAAAGATCGGGCAACGTAACATCATCTCCCGCGAGAGTGCGGTTATGTTTAAGATGAGCTTCAACCTCACGCCATAGAAAGTTGATACGTCGTGCGACAAGTTCACAAGCCGCTTCTTTGGCCAATTCCTCTCTCATATTTTTCGTGAGAAGAAAATACGCACCATAGGCCTGATGTAAACTACTGTTATAAAATCCGAGCCACTCAAGCGACTTTAGTCGTTGAAATTCATCTTTTGGTAAAAGTGCACTTTGGTGTTTGTTAGCAAGATAAGTCGCAATAACAGCGCTTTCGCGAATGACATGCCCTTCCATTACAAGAACAGGCACTTGTCCGCGTGGATTCAATTTTAGATAATCAGTACTGCGATTATCCCCCTTATTTGCATCAATAAGCACCGTGTCAAAAGGTACAGACAAGCTCAAAAGCAAGGCATGAATAGCCAAGGAACAAGCGCCAGGTGAATAATAAAGCTTATACACATTACCCTCCTTCGTATGCGGGGAAAAGTCGGGTCCATGAGACGTTTGTTCAAAAAATCAACCAAACATATGTTATGCCTTAAATCGTCAATATAATAGTGGTGCTGCTGATAGGAATTGAACCTACGACCCCGTCCTTACCAAGGACGTGCTCTACCCCTGAGCTACAGCAGCTTCTAGGCAAGAAGCGGTTTTTGCCATAGGCTCACCCTCGGTGCAAGGTATAGTTTTTTTGACATTCCTCCGGTATACATAATTATGCTGAAAATTAAGCTTTCTTCTCACGTTTGGCCAACACGCGGCGAATTTTGCCTCTCACGAGGAGGACGCACGGAAGTAACTACCCTCCAGATGGAGATTTCAGATGGTACCCACACAGGAAAATCCGAAGCCGTTCCCTACGCACGTTATGGCGAAAATATTACAAGCGTTATGGAACAGATTACCCCCTTAATAGCAGCGCTCGAATCAGGCCTCACACGCAACGAGCTCTTGACCTGTCTTCCGGCTGGCGCCGCTCGTAATTTATGTGACCTCGCCCTTTGGGACTTAGAGGCAAAGACTAAGGGACAGCCCGTATGGCAATTAGCAGATTTGCCCAAACCTCAGCCCCACATAACAGCCTACACGTTAAGTTTAGCCTCCCCAGAAAAAATGGCGATAGCAGCTCGGCAAGCATCGGCCTATCCTCTTTTGAAACTGAAGCTAGGGACAAACGACGACAAAGACCGCTTAAAGGCGATTAAGCAGGCGCGCCCGGATGCGCACCTTATTGTTGACGCGAATGAAGGCTGGTCCATCAAGGCGTTACATGATTTAGCTCCTTTTATGCATGAATATGGGGTTGTTCTTTGTGAGCAACCCTTACCTGTGACAGAGGATTCTGAGCTTAAAGGGCTTCGTTTTCCCTTTCGTCTCTGTGCCGATGAAAGCATTCATACTTCTTCTGATATTCCAGGTCTCTGTGACCGCTATCAGGTGATCAATATCAAGCTTGATAAAACAGGAGGTCTTACCGAAGCGCTTGAAACTATTAAAATTGCTCGCCATCATAATCTTGAGATTATGGTAGGCTGCATGCTGGCGTCATCTTTAGCTTTAGCTCCTGCAGCTTTAATTGCAAGTTTGGCTGATTGGATTGATCTTGATGGCCCCTTGCTACTTGCTCAAGACTATGAGCCAAGGCTAGATTACGAAGGAGCTCAACTGTTGCCGCCCTCACCACAACTTTGGGGCTAAGGAAAGATTGTCTATTGCATGACACACGATACGCCTAGTTCTTCACCGCCTTCGACTCCACGCGTTAACAAACGCGAATTGCGACGTGCACAAGCCTTGCGCGAAAATTTACGAAAACGTAAAATTCAACAACAGCTACGAATTGATCAAGCTGCTTCTCCACTTCATAAGGATTAAATCAATGTCTGTTATGCCTGATCATTGGATACGCGACATGGCTACCAAATATGGGATGGTTCTACCCTTTGAAGAAAAGCTTCAACGACAAGGTGTGATTTCCTATGGCCTTTCCTCTTATGGTTATGATGCAAGGTTGGCCGATGAATTTAAAATTTTTACTAACATTGAT